>Ga0209061_1001142_pt1 | contig 48093 bp, 33 predicted proteins | sample Coa_R1_10_FD_187157 | JGI IMG/M metagenome (GOLD analysis project Ga0209061, IMG submission 187157) | Surface soil microbial communities from Centralia Pennsylvania, which are recovering from an underground coalmine fire - Coalmine... | ecosystem: Environmental > Terrestrial > Soil >...
CCTTCCTTCTCGCCGCTACGACCAACTGGGCAGGCAGGTCAGGGTGCGCTTGCCGAAGGGACTTGTAGGTTGCCCGGTGCAGTCGGGTTCCGTTGCGCTCGTTATTGTCCCACCCGTAACGGCAGACGACGTTGAAGCAGTCTGTAAATTGCAAGAGAGTCTCCCATAGAGCCGCTTCGGTAGCAGGGTCAATATGCAGTTTCAGACGCAACGTGACTTTCAACGATTTGCCTCTATAGTTTTTGTCTGCCGAGGGTATTATATCATCAATACTCTCGGTTGACGAACTAGATTGGAAAGGAATGCTGCGGATAGCAATTCCTCCCCCGCGTAAACGCGGGGGTCTCCTACCCCTGTTTTTATGATAGTCATACTTCTCGTTAGGCTCTTAAGCTACTGACTTCTTTCGAGAGCGGTCATGTAAGTTTAACGTGAGGAGATCAAAATGTCAAGATACAATATATGCCCGCTTACTCCGGCTCTTGTAAGGCTTTTACAATCGTGCGTTGACCTTTGTACGGCAGACACGAAAACACTTGCGAGGTACTTACGAGTTTCACTAAAACGATCAACACGGAATTCCAACGTATCTGCTCCCTGCTAAATGTGCCTAGCAGAACCGCAGCGCTGCTTACAGCTTTGTCGGAAGGTTGGATTGCATTTTCTAAGTCTTCTCAGACGACGGCACCATGGGCATTGTCTGATTTTTCAGTATTTACGTCATCAGATGCTGAAAGTTATACTGAGGCTGTAGCATCGCCGAAGGCGGCTACCGATCAAACACCAAAAAAGGAGGCAAGCTCGATGGAAGTAGCTTGCGAAACAGCTCGTCGTAAAGAGGTTTTCACACCCTTTGTCATGCTGTGGGTAGAGGAGGTGCCGGCAGAGCGGGTTTACGGCTCGCGAAGCGTTTTTTCCGAAGCACCTTCAGGAGCACAGGTATATCCCTCCGACACCGATTTCGAGAAGGATGAGCATACCGGAATGGTTGAAACATCCTTTACCTACACTTTTTAAGGATATGGGTGTACGTCAGAGGGCTAGTCTGCGTGTTGCCTTCGGCTTCGGAATAATCGCCGTTGTGCTGATAAGTATCTACCTAGCGAATAAGCTGGGAGGGCGTGGGCCGGGCGCAGACCCCATTTCCCAACTCATGCCGCGTACGCTCTCGCCCTCTCCCACCACTTTTGAGAAGTGCAACGAGCTATATGCCTTTACAGGTACCGGCCCGTTGATGAAACAACCGAAGACACACTATACTCGTCAAGAGTTCGACAAGCTGCTCTCCTACGCCTTTTATTCGGATACAGACCCAGATTCGTGGCTGGTAAACGGAGGCGCTCTGGGGGCCATGTGTCACCTCAACTTGCCTACAGATGATCCCAAATTACGGGTTTATGAAGAGGTAGAAATGACAAAAGCTGCGAACACATTTTTGCGCCATCCCGAACCTGTCATGCGTTGGCAGGCGGCGAAGCTTATCGAAACACAGCATCTGCTAGGGTCCGAAAGCGCCCTAAGAGCCGCTTTGCGCGCGGAAAAGAACCCTGTCGTGGCTCAAGAGATGCGCAAGGCGTTAGCTGCCTGTGGAGGGTAAAAAGTGAAAAGAAAGCCCTTTATTTTTATCGTTTCACAGCTCCATGAACCGAATGTGGATCAGGTTATTGCACGATTAGAGCGAAGAGGAGTAGACTTTTTTCGTTTCGATACCGAAACTCTCCCATTGGTATCAACGGTTCGAGTATACGATGATGGATCGGACAGTTATGCTGTAATTTCCTGTAATGGCCAGACAGTAGATACGCGTCAGATCACCACGATTTGGCGACGGCGCATAGGGGAGTTTATTTTACCTGATAATCTAGATGAGCGTACAGAAGGTTTTGTGAAGTATGAGTGCGCGGCTTTACTGCATTCATTTTTTGAAAAAATAGAGTGTTTCTGGGTAAACCACTTTCTCAGCGATTATAGGGCTAATATTAAGTCATATCAGCTGCAAGTAGCACGACAAGTTGGCTTGAGAGTGCCTCGAACTCTGGTGACTAATGAGCCGGAAGCAGTTGAAGAATTTATGAATCAATGTAATTCGAAAATACTATTTAAGCCGGTGATAGGCTTGATTCACGGTGGACCACACGACTTTAGCCAGGAGGCGGCGATTAAGTATAAAGGACAATTTCGCCTATCTCCACACATACTCACTGAAAGACCGACTAGCCTAAAAACCGTTTTTTCGCAACTCCTAACCTCAGAAAAGATACCCTATCTTAAGTTTTTGCCTGGATGCCCTGCGACATTTCAAGAGTATATAGAAAAGCGTTTTGATGTACGAATAACGATTATCGGGAACGAACTATTTGCAGTTGAAGTCCATTCTCAGGATAATAGCGAGACACAAATAGATTTTCGTAGACAAGCCCTTGATCCTGTCGGATTCCTAGACCATGAGATACATCACCTTCCAGATCAAACTGCTCAAAAACTCTTGTGTCTCATGAATAAGCTGCAACTCGTGTTCGGATGCGTAGACATGGTTCTAACCCCGGAGGGTGAGTATGTATTTTTGGAGGTTAATACTGCCGGACAATGGGGATGGATGGAACACCTGCTCGGCCTTCCAATGACAGATGTTTTGACTGAGCTGCTTATACGAGGTAGCTTATAGTATTCTTCAAGACCAGATTATATTCATCCTAGGTAACCACAGTGGAACATAGTACCTCAAGCGCTTCTACTGCAGCAGCAGCTACAGATAAGACCAAGCCGATTGATGTGGGCATTTGGATCGCAGGGCTTGGTATTGGGGCGTTTGTACTCGTCTATGGAACTCTTGCGGTGGTGCGTGTAATGCGGCTCGAAGCCGCTGCATTCGATCTAGGTATCTTCGATCAAACGCTCTGGAAGCTCTCGCGATTTGAGGCGCCGTACTGCACTGTGCGAGGGATGAATCTTTTCGGTGACCATTTCACACCCATTCTCTTTCTGCTTATCCCCCTCTATTGGTTCTTTCCTGAACCTCATACTCTCGTTTTTTTGCAAGCAGTTGCGCTTGCAGTGGGGGCTTGGCCGCTCTATCGGTTAGCACGATTTCATGGGGTAGGTTCCTGGCTCTCTGCGGCGCTTGTGCTGACCTACCTTCTGGCTCCTGCTTTGGGAGCACCCGCCCTTTTCGATTTCCATCCGAATATGTTGGCCGTGCCCTGTTTGCTGTTTGCTATTGACGCGATGGAGCGTGAGAATTATCGCTCTCTTGCCCTATGGGTAGCGCTTTCTCTGTTTTGTAGACAGGATTTAGCTCTCAGCATCATGGCCTTCGGTATGGTGAGCCTATTGCGCACGCCGGCTTTAAAATGCTCTGTTTCAGAGAGTATCGCAGAGGTTGTTCGTCGCCGATGGAAGCGCGGCATCGCCGGGATCTCTTTACTCGCTGCCGGTGGTATTTGGCTGATTGCGAGCCTTTCGATTATGAATCGGCTGTCAGGACATACAACAGGCTATACTGCCCTCTATAGCGCCTGGGGCAACACGCCCTTGCAGATCGTAACTCATATTATCCTTCACCCAGGCCGTGTTATGTCGTTCGTTTTTTCTCGGCCCACCGGGCTTTTCGTGCTTCAGATCGTGCTGCCGACTGCTGGACTGTGTCTGGGTGCCCCCGAGATACTGTTGGGAGCCTTACCGGAACTTCTAGCCGATGTGCTAAGCGATCGAGCCGTAATGCGCACCATTATGGCCGAGTATACTCCGGCCATAATGCCGTTTGTCTATGCCGCCGCCGCTATAGGGCTGGCACGCCTCGCAAAACTTTTGCAGCGCTGGGGGATTTTCTCTATAGGCGAGGAGTTGCTTGTGAGCGCTGTGCTTGTTTTTTTAGGGGGCTACTGTTTTTGGAGCTACGGTTCCTGGGATACGTTTGGAAAGATATGGAGCGGCTTTTTAACTAATAAGGAGATTCAAGAGCGCAAAGCTCTGCTCGCTACCATTCCACAAAGCGCTTCGGTATCGGCTACAGCCGATCTTGTGGTGCCTTTAGCCCATCGCAACATTATCTATATGTTTCCTAATCCCTTTCTTCGCGCCTGGTATGGGCCTGGATGGGAGGCCATTTTAGAGGAAAACCGAAATGAGCATCCTCCCCTACCTCACGATCTTTATGCGCTCTTAAAAGCCCATAGTGCCGGTGTACAGTATATTGTGGCTGCCGATGCCGGGCCATATCAACCACTAATAATGTCGGCCTTACAAACAGGTTTCTATCGCAGGGCTGCTAGTGCAGCCGGAATGATCATACTTGTTCGTCAAAAAGCTCCTTAAGGAGGAAAAAAACCGTACTATGCATGAAACTAGTCTTCGTTCTAAAGCATTTACGCTAGTAGAACTCCTTGTTGTTATCGCGATAATCGGTCTATTAGCGGCTCTCCTCTTCCCGGTGTTTGCCCGTGCGCGAGAGGCAGCACGATCTGATGTGTGTCTCTCGAACCTGAAGCAGTTAGGGACGGCCATGGCCATCTATTTACAGGATTACGACCAAACCTACCCAATGAGCCGTATGCCCGATGCTCGACATCCTCTGAGTGGATGCACCTCTACCCAAACAGGTGCTCCCCCGGATAGCAAATTGGAAGGCAGTAGCATTAACTGGAAGCGTGTGATCATGCCCTATCTTAAAAATCGAGCCGTGTTTCAATGCCCTTCCAACTTGGATGCATGGCATATCAACGGGCCTGATATTCACACACAGGTTCCGGGCGATGAAACAAACTATGCCTATCCAAGCGCTCAATGGTTGCCTATCTCTTACGGTCTTAACGGCAGTTTTTTCAACGAGGCCATTCCTCCCTGTTGGTATAAGGAGCCGCGCGATCGTCCCCGTCGCGAATCGGAGATATCTCAGCCGGCTCAACTCATCCTGTTGCTGGAGACACGCTGGAGTTTCTCAGACCTTGGAGATTGGTTTATTGAGCTACCTGGGCCGGATAGCCCTCAACAGGGTCCGTTCCAATCGCACAATGGGGCGTGTAACTGGCTTTTTGCCGATCTCCATGCCAAGCACCTGGTGCCGGCGGCTGTTTGTGAACTCCACGGGTGGACGGAAAACTATCCCGACCCAACCAACGGCTGTTTGTTTGTGTCGCGTCAATCGGAGTATGGGCATTAGCTAGGCGAAATCGCTGAGGGGTTTGTGAACGTGGGATAGGAGCGCTGTCGCTAGCTTAACGAAGACGGGTGAAAGGCTTCGAGCAAGAGGGGCCGTTTCTGGAGAACGGATGGGTGGAACGGAGATCACAGAAAGCTCTAGAAGGAACTTATCCCCTCTAACAGGAACGACTTAATGTTTTGTTCATCTTGCTGGAACGTGAACTGGAAGCGGCGGCTGAAGCGGAAACTCGCTCTAAGCGTCTCTTGAATGTGGGCGTTGACGAGGGTACGGGTGTAGGTAAAGTAGATGGGGCCGAAAAGGTGCCGACTGATGACGAGGTTAAGCCGTTGAAAAGGATCGTAGTTGAGGGCAAGCTCTTCAAAGCCGAGAGCGTGGGCAGGCTGATCGAAAATGGCGGGCAAAACGGCTCCGGCCACAAGGCTGGTAAGCTGTTGGGTGAAAAGCTGCGTTGGGTTTAGCCCAAAGGTATTTTGAGAGAGCACCGGGCCACCAAGTGCGGCAAGAAACCGCTGTTCAAGCAACTGCTGATCGCCGATGAAGTCGGGCGGATCCGTTTGGAAGGTGAGGCGTAAGCGTGAGCGTTGGGTTATGGGGTCGAACACGTTGCCGGTGATGGGGCCTTGAGCGTTCACGATGACCCGATAGCGTTTTTCTCCGGAGAAGGTGCCAGGTGCAGCCAGCGTCATGTTGGTTTGGGCGCGAAGACTGACCTCAACCCCAAGTATGGGCACGTTTGGTTGTTCGGGGTCTTGGGTAGGATAGCTCAGCGTGAGGCGCCCGGGCGGTAGGATGGTAAAGCGTGCCGTAGGCAGATTAAGGCGTCCTTCGAGAATGTCGAGGGTTCCGTTTAGTTGGACGGCGAGATTCGAGGTGGCGCCGGCAGGGTTTGTTTCTTCGATGGTTGTGATGTTCGCTGTGCGCCTTGGTACCCCAGAAACCAGAATGGTGCCGCTTACGCGGGCGCTAAGCGCCGAAGCGGATAGCTGCACATTACGGTCGAGATGGAGGGCTATCTGGAAGCGATGGACAAGCGGGATAACAAGCCCTCCGGTGCCGGTGCCTCCTACATCGGACGGAGGGATGGCAAGCGTATTGCTAAGATAGATATCGCCTTGAAGTTCTGGCCTTGTCAGCGAACCTGCCACCCGTAGCAAAACCCGCGCCTCTCCTCGTACGGTACCGCTATGAAACCCGGGGATAGGCGATTCATCAAAGACGATGTCACCGGCTTGCAGCGTGATTCCGGTATTACTCTGCTGCGTGATGGGCAGTGCCCCAAAAAGATTCACCGGCTGAACGGTGTTGGGAAGAACCGCACCGGTTTTGGGGTCGAAAAGAGCCGTTTCCGCGTGGAAGTCGTTAGATACTTGGATTTGGCTTCCGTTGAAAATGAGCGAGCCGGCGATGTTGCGCAGGCCGGTACGCAGGTAGTGCGGTTTGTGGGTGGTGGTGTCGAGATAGCCAATGCGAAGGCGATTGGCTTGCACGTCGAGTGCTCCGTTGACATTGGGCGATTGAACGGTGTTGGTAAGATGAGCCGATAGAGAGAAGACACCATTCGTATCGAGCACGAGGCTAGGCGCAAAGACGCGGAGGAGATCGAGCTTCTGTTGAGGCACGCGAGCGGTAAAATCGAGTGTTGCTGATTCAGGAAGGAAAGGAGGCTGCCATGAGAAGTCAACCGAGCCAAAAAACTCCGTTTCGAACTGTTGAGGTTGGTTATCGGCCCCCGCCACGGCGATAGAGACGGTTACAGGGTCGAGAACGGCGCGCGGTTCGGCGATATGGATATGGCTTACATCAATGCTGTCTATTCGAAAATCGCGAAACGAGGTGTGTAAGAGCACGTTCTTCGCATCGGCCGAGACATCGAGAACCGGCGCCTTCGTGGTGCCGGAGGCGACGACAAAAAGATCGGCTTTCCCCTTCAACTGAGAAAGCGTTTGGATTAGTGCATTGCTCGAAGTCGCCGCCGGACTTGTGTTTACTGTAGGGAGCCACTCGGTGAGTCGCCCGAGATCGAAGTTATAGAGGCTGAGATCGCCTTGAATGGGGCCGTGGAACGCCACGTTGATCTGTCGGGAGAAGAGGGTGGCTTCTGGGCTGTTAAGGGTTAAAGCCGGAGCGTTGCTTTGCGGTAGGGGCATGACGAGCGCCTCTTTGGTAAGTCGCCCGCTGCCCTGCACGGAGGCAATAGTGTTGTTGCCGATCTGGATTTGGTCTAAATGAAAACGGATGTCGGCAACGGGGGAGTCGGCTGTGCCGGTGAGTTGAGCCGTGCCCGAAAAGCTGCCTTGAAGAGGCGGATTGAAGCTGCGAAGGTAGGTGAGCGTGCGCTGGCCGGCATCTGTTTGGGCGAACGGGGAAGCCCCTAGCAGGCCGAGGAAGCGTGCTAGCTGAAGCCGATTCCATTCGACGGTGCCCGAAATCTGCTTCGATTTCAGGTCATAAGTCGCGTTGTGAACGGTGATCGCGTCATCAGGTTCCGAGTTTGGTTTAGAAGGGGTAGTCGAATCGGTGGGAAGAAAGGTAAGTTGGCTTAATTGGATGCGGTCTTTCTGATAGTCCCAACGGCTTGTAATTTGGCCAAGGGCGTCGCCGCGATAGGCTAAATTAGCTCCGTTGAGGTTAGCGGTGGCTTCAAGGTCATTGAGCGGCCCCTGTATTTGGCTAAAGAAGCCGATGGTGCCGGTTAGGTCGGCATAAGGTTTGCCGGTGAGCATTGCCGCCAAATCGGGAATGTTAAGGCTATCTCCGGTAAGCTCGAGGTTTAACTGATGATCGGGTGTCAGCGTTCCATGAGCCACAATTTGACCGTTGGCGGTGGCGATTTGAGCGTTTTGTAGCTGGAAGCCCTGATGCGATGTGTAGAAGAGGGTGGCCTCCGCATTTGATATGGCCACCCCGTTGAGCGAGGCATGTTGGAGGCTAAACGTAACGGGATGCAGGAGATGGAGATCGTGGAGGGTGCCACCCACATCTATCTCGGAGCTTTCCAGGCTGCCTACGATGGAGTCGGGGCGAATGGCGGCCTTTTGCAGAGTGTCCAAAGCCCCTAGTTTTTGGAGGAGATCGTTCACATCCACATGGCGCACCACGGCGACTAGGGCAACACCTGGGTCATGACTTTGCAGGCCATTGATGGTTCCACGAAGGGTAAGCTCGCCAGGATACTGCTCCGCAAGCCCTCGCACAATCTGGAGCGAATTCGGGGTTAATTGAAACCCTGCGCTGATTCTATCGAAGCCCAAACGTCCGGCTTGAACCGAAAAGGCGTTAAGCACACCGGTTACTTGCGGCTGATGGAAAGACCCTCCAATATACGCTCTCAGGTAACCTACCCCATTAAGCTGGGCAAGGTCGAATAGGGCAGCAGGGGATGAGGTGGAGTTGCCATTCTCTTCCGTAAACAGGGGCGCTTTCGTCGCTTTTGCTTGGGTAAGTTCACGCCAAAGTCCACCGATATCCACTTCATCGGCCACCAGCCTGAGGTTCAGCTTTTGATGGGTTACATCTACAAGCCCACGGGCCAAGGCGATGCCCATATCGTCTTCTAGGCGCAAATTTCGGATGAAAACTCGTTGCGGTGTTCCATGCGCTCGAAGGTAAATAAGAGCGATGCGACGCCCTTTCGAGCGGAAGTTGTTGACCTCCACTTGGGTGTTGAACTGAGGCTCCTGGCCGCTCTGCACACGAAACGCCACATCGGCTTTGGCAGTGCCCTCCATGGGTTGGTGAAGAAGGCTGCCAAGCGTTTGTAGCGGGAGGCCCTGCATGTGGGCTTGGGCGATGACTGCGAGCTTCGGTGAGGAGATAGCATTCGCGCGAATCGCAATCTGGCCGTGTGCAAACGCGCCTTGAAGGTCGGCCGTAAGCCGGTTGTCCGCATAAAAGGCTTTGAGTTGCAGCGGACCGGCGGTGATATTTCGGTAGTTTACGTGGCTCAGAGGGCCTTGAAGTTGGGCTACAGGATGGTTGAGAGGGCCTACCAAGGCGAAGTGAAGGGAGGGCGAGGTAGCATTGAGGTTTGGCAACAGCGATCGCACTTTCGGAGAGAACGTTTGAAACCACGGCAGGTATCGAAGTTGAGACCAGACCTGAGCCAAATGAAGATTCTGACCGTTGCCTTGCACATCGGCTACAAGGTTCTGAAAGGGTTGGGTGAGGTTGGCCACGTGACCCGAAAGTGCAATTTGGCTGCCAGCAAAACGAGCCTGCAGGGTACCTTGGCAAAGTGTAGGAAGCAGCGTGAGGTCGGCCTGGAGATCGGTCACCGGAGCGCTGAGAGGTGAGGGGCGGAAGGCGACGTTATGAAGATTTAGCGTCCCTTCAAGCTGCATCCAGTGTTTGCCGATATTCCATGCGGCCGTGAGCGGATGGGGCGCTAAAAGCAGATCGGCATGGAGGTCGGCCTGACCCTCCATCACCTGGCCGAATCGGCTCGGGAAAAGCTGTTGGGCGATATCGGGTAGATGAAGACCCTTTCCATCAAGCCGTAAGGCAAGAACTTGATTGGGTTGTAGGAGGAGAGTGGAGTGAAGGGCACCCTTGAGGCCTTGGCGGCCTAGGCCGCTAAGGTTGACCCCGAAAGAGCCGTCTGGCAGTAGAGCGATAGTCCCATTGATACGGGTAAAGGTGGCGTGCACCGGTGCTGTACGCGGCGATAGGAGAGCGTTATCGCTATAGCGTAGGGTGCCGTTGGCGATGAAGATATGACGGGTGAGCGGTCTACCGGGCTTCTTTTTGGGTTTGAGAAGTTGGCTAAAGTTCCATAGGCCGGAGCGATTACGTGCTACAAACAGGAAAGGCTCGGTGAGTTGAATTTGCTTTACATAGGGCGCTTGGATGTTGTGTGCGAAGAGGAGGGTAGCGAGATCGTAGGACAGGCTTACCTTCGCGGCAGTTGCCAGAGGTGCGGAGGGCATGTGGGAACTTTCGGCTACAAAAACCTGATAGAGGCTCACCCGATTGGCGGTTAGGCGGAAGGGACTGTACTGGAAGTGAACGCGCTCCACGCGCACGGTGCGCCCCACTGCCTGTGTGGCCTGATCTGAGAGGATGCGGGCAAGATTTTGGTCGGATAAAAGAAAGGACGTCCAGCGGTGCACACCGAAGATGCCACCCACAAGCACAAGGCCGGCCGGCAATAGAAGAAGCAGCCCATTCAGCAGGTGGCGTAGGTACCGCATGGTTCGAGTTCGCCCATCGTTTCTTTCTTGGCAAGAGTTTACCACCTAAACTCTCAGTTTTGAGCGGAGGATTCCGATTTGGGCTGAAGGGGGCTATCACGCGAATTGTCCAGAAAAAAGCCTGTGGAAGGAAATTGCGAGTAAGCACATTGCTCTCCCCTCCCCCTGTAGGGCGAGGGCCTCGGCGTCCATGTCACCTCGAAGCGAAGCTGAGAGGTCTTCGCATTCCATTCTCACTAAGGGCGAGGACGTGTGCCTTGAGGAGAAGGGTGTCGGCCTTGAAAAGCCGATGATACGCCTGTCGTTTCGAGCCGACGGCGAGATGAACACCTGTCATTTCGAGCCGAAGGCGAGAAATCTTAAGTTTCTATTCCCACCAGCGCTTTAAGATTATGAAAGAGGCATAAAAACCTGGCCTTTTGTAGAGGACGGGAGAGGCAGGAAAAAACGGCCTTGCATGAGAAGTATGCTCTGCAGAAATTTCGTAGACGGAGGATACCATGCCTGACCTTTTTCACCCACAGATGATGGACTACCTGGAGCGCCTCGTGCCCAAACGCCATGAGATTATGCTGGAGATGGAGGCACGTGCGCGCGAGATCGGCTTTCCCATCATCGGTATTGCGGGTGGGCAGTTTCTTTATCTGATCGCGCGTATGATGAAGGCCACCCGCATCTTTGAACTAGGCTCTGGGTACGGCTACTCAACCGCGTGGTTTGCGCGTGCTGTTCGCGAAAACGGCGGCGGTGTGGTGCACCACGTGGTTTGGGATGAGAACCTTTCATCGCAGGCAAGGGACTATTTGGGGCGCCTTGGCTATTCCGATATCGTGCAGTTTCACGTTGCGGAGGCGGTGGAGACTTTGAAGGCCACCACGGGACCTTTTGACCTCATCTTCAACGACATAGACAAAACAGGCTACCCGGCCTCGATACCGGTGATAAAGGAGAAACTGCGGCCTGGTGGGGTTTTATTGTTAGACAACATGTTATGGCATGGCGCTATTTTCAATCCGGCGGACGCTTCCGAAGCGACGAGAGCCATTCATGAAACCACACGATTGCTCACCCAAGACCCTCAATTTATCAGCAGCCTCATTCCCATTCGCGACGGCATTATGTTGAGCTACTATGTGCCCTAGAATTTTGCGCCCGATCTAGTCGCGACTGCCTTCGTTAAAAGCGTATTCGCTGGAGTAGTTGGGTGGCTCTTTGGTGATCCAAACATCATGCACGTGGCTTTCACGCAGTGAGGCAGACGTTTGGCGTACGAATCGCGCTTTCTGATGAAGCTCCTTAATGGTTCGTGCACCCACATATCCAAGCCCGGATCGGATGCCACCGAGGAGCTGATAGATGGTGTCGTTCATCGCGCCTTTGTAGGGTACCCGACCCTCCACGCCTTCGGGAACGTAGCGGGAGGCGTTCTCAATGCCGTAGCGGTCACTGGAGCCTTCTTGTAGGGCCCCTTCGCTGCCCATGCCGCGATACTCTTTGTAAGCGCGTCCTTGATAGAGGATCACCTCCCCTGGGGCTTCGTCGGTGCCGGCCAGCATGTTGCCCACCATAACCGCAGCGGCTCCTGCGGCCAGGGCTTTGGTGGCATCGCCGCTCCATCGTATGCCGCCATCGGCAATTACGGGTATGTCGTAGCAAGCGGCCTCTTCTGCACACTCCATCACTGCGGTGAATTGGGGTACCCCCACGCCGCTGACGATGCGGGTGGTGCAGATGCTACCGGCCCCAAGCCCCACCCGTATGGCGTCGGCGCCGGCCTCGATGAGGGCGCGGGTGCCCTCGCGCGTGGCGACATTGCCGGCAATAACCGGTAGATCGGGGAACCTTTGTTTAATGGCGCGCACGGCGTTGATGACGTCAAGCGAATGGCCGTGGGCTGCGTCAATAACAATGACATCTACACCGGCCTCTACGAGAACTGCCGTTCGCCCCACCGGGTCACGCAAGGGGCCTACCGCTGCTCCACATCGTAGACGCCCACGGGCATCCTTCGTTGCGTTGGGGTATTCGCGAACTTTTTGGATATCTTTAATGGTGATCAACCCAAGAAGGCGTCGGTTTTCGTCTACAATGGGCAGTTTCTCGATGCGATGCGCTTGCAGTATCTGTTGGGCCTGCTCTAGGGTGGTGCCGAGCGGGGCGGTGATCAGCCCGCCCGGTCGCGAGGAATCGGTGGTCATCACCTCATGGATGGGGCGATTGTAGTTGGTTTCAAAGCGGATATCGCGGTTGGTAAGGATGCCGACGAGTTTGCCGGTGTCCGGCTCGGTGATGGGCACTCCGGAGATATGGTAGCGCTCCATGATCTGCAGGGCGTCGCGGATGGTGCGATTCGGGGGAAGGCTAATAGGGTCTACGATGATGCCATGTTCGGAGCGCTTCACCTTATCCACCTCTTGTGCCTGTGCGGCCGGGCTCATGTTGCGGTGAATAATGCCAAGCCCTCCTTCTCGAGCCATTGCAATGGCCATGCGTGCCCCTGTAACGCGATCCATCGGCGAGCTAAGCACCGGTGCTTTCAGCCAAATGCCGCGTGCAATTTCCGTTCTTAAATCCACATCGGCGGGGCGCACGGCGCTTTCTCCGGGCACCAGAAGAACGTCGTCAAAGCTTAGCCCCTCGCGTATTTTCACATCCGTCTCCTGCATTTCTCCAATCCCCATTCCCATCGGCTCCTCGAACACTGCAAGGTTAGTAGAAATTATACCTTCTTCCCCGCGCTCTTCTCTATCGGCACGTCATTGAGGAAAGTGGTGGGTTGGGGAGGGAAGGAGGTAGAGAATAAGCAGGAACGGCAGGCCTACCACCAGCACGTATTGAAGACGAATGCCACGCCAGCCAAACGCCAAACGCGCCAGCAGATAGAAGGCATACAGGAACCACGTAATAAAGGCTGCAAGGTTGTGAGGGTCTTCCAGCCAGAGCAGTGGCGAGGTGCTGAGGTGGACAATGTAGGCCACACCTAGCGCCAAACCCAGCGTTAAGAGAGGCAGGCCGTAGGCCACCGAGAGATAGGCGGCCCGATCGAGTGTGGCAAGTGGGGGGAGCAGGCGGAAGGGGCCGGCGATGCGGCGTGCTTTGAGCAGGCGATTTTGTAGGAGGTAAAGGCAAGCGCAGGCGAAAGCAAGCACAAATAGCGCGATTCCGGCCACGATGGTCATAACGTGCAGGCTAACAATCTGCGTTTCGATCATCTTGTTTTTGGCTAGGGGGCTGTTGGTATTGAGAAGCCCCCAGACAAGAAAAAGGATAATGATCGGCAAAGCCGCCGCACCAAGGACACGAAGGTTGAGGCGCAGGTCAAATAGAAGAAGCAGAATGGCCAAAGTCCAGGCCATAACGGCGAGAGTGCCGTACTTGCTGGCGAAGGGCGATAGATGGGTGAGAACACACCAGGCGCCGGTAGCTGCCAGTTGCAGCAGGATGGCAGAAACGAGGGCAATGCGTGCCCAGAACAGAAGCGACGTGTTACTACCGGCGTTTGATGGGGCCTTGGGTGCGAGTAAGACCAGTGAGACCCCATAGCAGAGGGCGGCAATAACGTAGCAGATGAGCGCCAGCTCGTTGAGAAGGATGGAAGGTTCGATCATCGCTCCGGTTCCGCAGGGGTTACAGAAAGTGTCGTTTCGTTGTGGGCAGCATTCACGTTAGGAACGGTTGGTTGGTCGGAAGCAGGCTCATCCCCCGTTATTCCAAAAAGTTCATAAAGCGCGCGGGCTAGGTCGTAATCGCTTGCATTCTCCAATGCCGCCGTTTTTAAGCGTTGTATGGGGTCTTTAGCGACCCGATCCATGAGCGCATCCATCATGGTGCGGATGGTTTGACGATCTTTTTCGGGCAGGTGAGCGAGGCGTGGAGCAAATATCTGCCAGTACTCTTCTTTGATCTGTTCGAGATGCGAGCGCAGCGCACCGATGGCAGGTGTAACTTCGCGCGTCTTACGCCACGCGAGGAAGCGAAGTCGCTCCTCGTCAACGATGGCTTCAGCTCGGTGTATCTCGGCCTCTCGGTTTTGAATGTGTTCATTCAGATAGGCTTGGAGGTCGTCGAGGTTGTAGACAAACACATTCTCCAGATCGTTGACATCCTCCGCCACATCACGTGGGAGGGCAATATCTATGAGGAACAACGGTTTTCCGCGTCGCCGCCGCATAATGGGCAGAAGATTGTCCTTCCGCAGAATAGGATGCGGGGCTGCCGTAGAGGAGATGACGATGTCGGCTTGGACAAGGCCGGTTTCAAAGGCCTCTTCAAAATGAATGGCCTGCCCGCCGAGGCGATTGGCCATATCGCGTGCGCGTTCGTAGGTGCGGTTGGCCACTACCACGAAACGCACGCCGTTTTGGATGAGGTGTCGAGCTGCCAGTTCGCTCATTTTGCCGGCGCCGAGAATGAGAATCTGGGCGTGGGTAAAATCGTCGAAGATTCGGCTTGCGAGGTCTACAGCAACATGGCCGATGGAGAAGCCTCCACGCCCGATCTCGGTCTCTGTGTGGACCCGTTTACCGGCCGTGAGGGCGTGCTCGAAAAGTCGGGAAAGCAGCGGCCCTGCAGCGCCCACGCTTTGTGCGGTGCGCAACGCTTCACGCACTTGCCCCAGAATCTGGGCTTCGCCGATAACCATCGAATCGAGGCTGCAGGCCACGCGCAGTAGGTGATGAACGGCCTCCTCCTCCGTTTTTCGGTAGAGAAGCGAGGCGAACTCTGTGGTAGGTACGTTATGAAAGCGTGAGATATGGGCGATAAGCTCTTCGCAAAGTTGGGTAGGAGGCACCGATCCGGCCGCATAAACCTCCACGCGATTGCATGTGGAAAGGATGACACACTCATGAACCGAAGGGGCCGTGCTAAGCGCTTTAAAAGCAGCCGGGAGGGCATGCTTTTGGTAGCTTAGCCGTTCGCGAAGGGCGAGAGGAGCGCTTTGATGATTCATACCCACGAGCACGATGTGCATCACCGTTGTCCCTCTTTTGGTGATGGCTGGGAAAGCGAAGGGCGAAGCAAAGGGTCAAGAACGGCACGCGCCTCCTGTTCCGGGTCAAGCCCGGCCCGAATCATCGCCAGCAGCTTCGGGGTTTGCGCATGAAGCCGTTCCAGCGCCTCTTGGCGAAGCTGTGGATCGGTGGCGGTGGTGGAGAGAATCTCGCTTCGCAGTTTTCCGAGCAGTTGTAAAAGCTTCTCGTACTCGATGCCGTAGCGTTCGGCCAGCTCGTCGGCAATTTGGGCCGTCAGTTTCGGCTGTTGGCCGCCGGTGGCAACGCAGAGGCACAGATCGCCACGGCGCACCACGGAGGGAACGATAAAATGTCCCTGTTCCGGCGCGTCGGCGACGTTAACAAAAAGGTTTCGCTCTTTGGCGATTCTGGCCACCTCTTCATTAAGAGAGCGTTCGTTTGTAGCGGCAAAAACCAGCATGGCATCATCCAGATGAGCCGGTTGGAAGGGTTCCATCCGCAACTCAATACGTCCGATAGCCGCCCACTGCTGGAGGCGTTCCGTTGCCGTAAGGCACACCACGCGCACCCTGGCATGGGCATCTAGTAGCCCGCCCACACGACGTTCTGCTACCGGCCCACCACCGATCACAACGCAAAGTTGGTTGCTAATATCTAGCAAAATCGGATAGAACGGTTTCAACTTTCAATAGGTGCCTCTGTTCTGTCGGGAACTTCGGGTTCATCGGCGGAAGCATAGGCAGACAAAGCCGCAGGATGGAACTCTGCCATGCCAGCTTGGTTATGGCCGTTTTGTTGTCTTTCGCGCTCTTCCTCCTCGGAGAGATGATAAGAGAGCACGGCAAGCTCTTGAATGAAGGAGACGTTGCGTACATAGACCCCTTCCGGCACGCGCAGCAGAACGGGCGCGAAATTAAGAATGGCGCGTATACCGGCATCCACTAGTCGCTCGCAAACATCCTGTGCAGCACTTGCCGGAACGGCCAGAATAGCGATGCGGGCTTTTAAGGAGTTATTTAGCTCTTTTAGGCGCGCAATATCTTGGATAACTAGATTCCATAGAGGCCGCCCTATTTTGCCATAGTTGTTGTCGAACACGGCCACAAGCTCGAATTGATGCTCCTTCAGCCCGGGATAGCCCACTAAGGCCGAACCCAAGTTCCCCGCACCAATAAGAATAACGGGTTTAGGTCTATCTATTTTAAGGATACGTGTGATGCGCTGGCGCAGTTCAGGCACGTTGTAGCCAACGCCTGGCTTTCCGAACTCGCCAAAGTAGGAGAGGTCTTTGCGGAACTGAGCGGCATTGATGCCGGTTTGACGTTCCACTTCGCTGGAAGAGACCGTTTCGATGTGGGCTTGGTCGAGATCGTGAAGCAGGCGCAAATACGTCGCCAACCGCTCCAGGGTCGGAACGGGCACTCTGCTGTTAGGAACTTGTGTCAAGGTTTCCACCTCATTCGCGTGGTCGAACCCCGGCATCGTTGCATGAGACAAAACCTGGCTTTCGTCTTCCATCGAAGGGCAGTATACCCGTTGCAAGTGAAGCCGTCAATCGGTTTGTGAAATAAGGCACAATCTTATTAAGCCTTCCTAGATGTGCCGATATGGTTACAGGGCTGATAGGTTATTCCATATTTCTAACGACGAACGCACACGTTGCCGTTTGGCTTGAAGGTAGGGAACCGATTCCCTTGAAAAATTTTTTGTAGCCTTTCTCCTTAAAAACTCCTTAACATCTCTGTTGGTATAACATTCTTTGGAACCAAGAGCATAGAGGGAAGTGCTAGGAGAGAATGGAAAGACGCCGTAGAAAATGGTACAATTTTCGCTGTACCGTAACAGGCACTTTCTCGATCAAAGTCGTTCCACCCGAGCGATGCCGCTCTTTGTTTCTCACAAAAAATCCACCTAGTTGCGAACTCCAGAAGAGTTCCTGCAAGCAACACGAAAGGAGAAAGTCGGTATGCAAGTAAAGAAGAAGGGTTTTACCCTCATTGAGCTTCTCGTGGTCATCGCCATTATCGCCATCCTCGCGGCGATACTCTTCCCCGTGTTTGCGCAAGCGCGCGAAAAAGCACGGCAAATCTCCTGTCTATCCAACACAAAACAGGAGATTCTCGGTCTGCTGATGTATGTGCAGGACTACGACGAAACCTGGCCGCGAAACGACGATTGCGCCAATGGCGGTACGGCGCCCCTGCCCGGTGCGCCCTCTACGGCCATCGGATGTAACGGCCCTTACGGAGACCGAATTAACCATTACAAATGGTGGTGGTGGACCTATCCCTACACCAAGAACAACCAGATTATGTTCTGTCCAAGCCGCACCTACGATCAGAACAGCTGGTTGTACGATGCCGAAATCTTTGGTGCGGGTTATGGGCTTAACCTCGCCATTACCGGCAGCCTCAACACCTATGGAAACCCCAATCGCTACGGTGCCTTCCGCGATTCGTGGACGGGTGGTAAGTTGGCCGGTCTCAACTCACCGGCAGAGGCCATGCTGACGATGGAGACCAACTATCCCGCGATTGGTTCCTATGATGTAGGTAATGGGACGCACCTGGTCGCCTATCCGGAGGCTACACGAGAATACTGGGCGAAGCTGATCTTTCCACCGGATGGGAACCCCGGTAACCCCGTGAACAAAAAGTTCGCCCCACATAACGACGGGTTCAACATCGGCTACTGCGATGGCCACGCGAAGTGGATGAAGGCCACGGCGTTTCTTGGAATGTGTCCTACATCGGCTCAATATGGTGGAATGCCTATTCCAAAATACGAAAATATGGCCTATTACACCACGCAACAACCTTCGTGGACGCAGCCTTGGCCATTATGGAATCTCTACTAGGTGGTGAGGGCAAGATGAGAAGACCCGTCATCTTCCTTATGCTCCTATCCCTTATGGCAATAGGCCTTGTTGGGTGCTCCTCACAACCTTCCGAGAAGCCCTCTCCAAACCATCCGGTAAGCGAATCGGAAAAGGTGCACCAGCAGGAGCAGCAGATGGACCAAAACACCGGACAGACGATGCAGCCGCAACCGCCCGTTCCTAACCAGAACGCGGCCGCCGGTGGCGACTGATCGGCGAGAGTCATCCAACGAAATAGGGCGAAGCAACTGCTTCGCCCTATTTTAAGCACCTGTCGGATGCCGGTGTTGATTTCCCGATATCGGTAGCGCCAGAGCAAAGCTGCTGTCTTTAGGCAGAGTAGTTCACTCTGGTTGCATTCCCCTCTCAGCGCTCATCAATGAAGCGATAGTTAAATCGCCCATCGGGAGCGTTGTCGCCTTCATACCAGAAGTTAACGATGTTTTCATCGCCGCCTACCGGCACATTATCTACCCAATGAAAATCGAACGTGGTTTTCTGTAGGTTCGTTAATCCGAGAATGCTTCTTGGGACGACGACCATCAGCTCATTTCCTTTCGCCCGATAGGGAATGCGCCACACCTTGCCGGTATGCAAGCTTTGGATGGTGGTGACGGTAGGGCTTACCACTTTACGATTCACGATAAAGTCGTAGCCATGCCAGCCGGTTTTGGGGTTTTGGTCGCTATCAATCAGCAGTTGCATCCAGCTGGGGTCGCTATAGGGGCTTAGTTTTTCTCGCGTGCGGGCATAGAAGTAGATGTGTTTGGCATCACAGGCCACTTTCGCTTCGATGATGTCGTTGCGACCGGAGTTATCAACGTAGTAGTGGGTTCCCCATCCGGGCCAATCGCGATGCATGGTGTTGCCGATGAAGTTAAGAAAATCCGGTGCGATGTCTTGCCACGCACCAAAATCGCCGAGGGGTACGGTATGGAAGCCATGTGCGATCGGTATAGGGCGTACCCCTTTGTAGCGGCGAATGTTTTCCACGAGTTGCATGTAGTAGTTATCGCCGAAGCCACCTTTCATAGGCATGATGTCACGACTGAACTCTTCGTTGTATTCATCCACGAAATAGAAGGTTCCTTTCGGCGCCGGTTTCCCAAGAAAATGCAACGCTGGGCCAGGGGAGGGAAAAGCCATAGCCGTCCACTCGTTCCAGCCCGTGACAAACACAAACTGTGGGTCTACTTGAAGGGCGCGATCCCACTGCTCTTGGAAATAGACCCCTTTGTCCACGTCGGCGGCGATGTCCTGGTCGTTTAGGGGAGGCTCGTAGCCTCCGTTCCCCGGCGCTCCATGGTAGCTTCTGCCGATATCGTTCACAGGGTGGCTGGCCACGGCAACGGGCAACTCTTCGGGGACGTTGGGGTCGGTGTGCCAGCCCCAGCGTTGTGGATAGTTATCAATCCACTGCCATTTATCCTGGCCTGGCTCCCATGCCCACGAGTAGCGCCAGGTGAAGAAGTCGCGGATTTTGGGATCGAGTGGGGCACCGTCGTCCATTTTAGCGTTCTTATCGCCCAGAATAAGCGGTTTGCCTTGCCAGTAGAACCAGAGGTCTGGGAAGAGGTTGCGCGAATAGAAATCGTTGTAAAGTTTCGTAACGGTGTAGCCTCCGCGAGAGTGGGTAACAAAGGCAAACTGTGGTGTGGGGTTGCCTTGCAGGCGCATCTGTTCGGCAACGGCCATGATTTGGAGGTAGACCGGCTGATAGGTTAGCGCGTTGGTTACATCGAAGAATATCACATCAACTCCGGCCTCTTCAAGCATCTGGAGGTTGTGCCGTATCACCCACGGGTCGTCGGCCATATAGTAGCCTGCGGCCGGCTCGCCCCACCAGTAGACCGCATAAGGTTGCCAGGCCTGCGGTTTTGTGAGGGGGTCTCCGTGAACTTCTTGAATAATCTTTGAGTTGTCGTGCAGGTTACGGGGTTCATCGTAGGTGGCATGGCCTCCGGCATCATAGCGTGCCAACATGCCTTGGGTGATGAAGTAAAAGATGCCGACAAAGCGGCGGCGGGGTGGATGCGTGTCGGCTGCAGTCGGTAATGTTCGGCCTAGAGCATCCACGCCCACCCAAGTGTCGAAAGCGATGTCGCGAACGCCGGGCACCTGTGGCACGGGGACATCGGGCGGTGTGGGTTTTTGTTGGGCCATTGTGGGCTTCACAAAGAAGATGAGAAGCGGCAAGGCTCCGGCAAGGACTTGTAGACGACACAACATGAGGGAATCTCCTTTCGCGGCAGAGTGGTTTGTAGGAGATAGATTGAAGAAAGGGGGTGAAGTTTCCTGCCTGATGGTTCTAAAAGGGAAACATGCTTCTCAAAGCGGGAATCTGTTTTGTAAAGAGTGAAACAGCAACTATGGCCTTCTATACAAGGTTTCGCGGGGGGATGCGATGGGTGAAGAAGCACAGGATGAACGATACTGGTTATTTGTGCAACATGTACTAGCCTGGCCTAATCAACGCAAAAAAAGAGAGACGGCTTTGTACAAGGCTGCCTATTTTAGCCTCTTAGCCTTTGTGCTTTGGCTGGGCTTTATTCTGTGTAGTCTGTTGCATTGCTTGCCTGTTCGACTATACCGTTGGTTTGCCGAAATTATAAACGGAACCGTGATGGGCTTGTCGCTTATGAATATCTATCTTAGTACAAGCTTTCTTCAACCGCCCAGGCGGGATAAGAAGCTCCTCGAGCAGCTTGTCGGAAGCGATCCCGCACTGTTCCGGCGAATTTTTCTGGAGATACCGACGGGCTTTGATGAAAGCGAGGAGCGATGGAGGCGGCTTGTCTGGAGCTATCTAGAGGACATCGCCAGCCCCAAGCTAACGGCAGGAGCTTTACAGGGGTTACAAGGGAGGTTACAGCTTACAGACTATTTTCATGTGAATCGCCTCTGTCAAATCCTCTCGTTGGTGACAAGGGGGGCAGGCTCAGAGTTAACTCTGCTATTCGGACAGGCAAAACGCGAGCTTGCCGCGGAGGCGTTGCAAGGTTATCAAGCATTAGCACAGCACGAAAAAGGTGAAGTCGAGCTAGCTCGAATGGAACAGTTGAGGGCACATGTTATGGAGCATGAGCGGCGAAGACGCAAAAGGAAGATCGCAACGTTCGGGGTAGCTAATCTTTGTACGTTAGGCTTTTGGGCATTTTGTTCCTCTGTGGTGTATTCTCATATGTTCCCTCGTCTCATGGAAACCGATCGAGTTATCCCTTCAGTGATTTCTGGAGTTGTAGAGATTGGGACTTTTACAGGCAAGCTGAAACCTGCCGATAAGAATCTTTTGGAGCGGGCAGTTCGAGACCACCCTAGCAGCCTGCTTCTTCTGTTAGCAAACGCCGCGCCCTCTTATCAGCGCTCCGACCGGTGGAGGGATGCGGTGTTTCGCTTTGTTGCGGCTGGTCAAGATACTACCTTGAACAAACTCTTTTTGGAGGCTTTGCGGGGCACCTGATTCCCGAAGACGATGCCCGGGTAAGCTTTCTGCTTCCTTTTGGGATAAGAGCGCTTCGGACCCCCTCTGAGCGCCGCAGCGTTTCGGAGCCGGAGAAGCCTGAGGATCGGGAATGGAGGAAGCTGTACATCGAGGCGGATGCGGAGATGATGTTGAAAAGTTTGCTGCGTCCCTCACAAGTGTCTTCCACTCCTGTCGAGGAGTTGTTACGCACAACAGGGCCGGCGTCCTCTCCCTCGTTAGGAGCAGCGGCTTCCGCAGATCGGCTTTTGCGGGGGTCGGTTATTCCTCATGAGAGCGCAGACGATGGGCCGGCGAACTCGCCCTAGATGCCATAAAAATCAACGCAGGGGACACCCGTGCTTTAGCCGAGTGGGGAATGCGTTTGGAGCACCTGCGCTCCTTTCGTTTGTATGCAAAGGCGGCAAAATCCTTGAAAAGCATGGGATACTAATACAAACATGGACAGAGTGATACGACTGCGGCTTCAACCCAGTACCCAACAGGCACAGGCCCTGGCCGAAACAACCGCACAGTTTACCGCCTCCTTCAATGCTGTCTGCAAAGAAGGCTGGAGACTGAGAAACGGCAACGCCTTCGACCTGCACAAGTTCACCTATCGAAGGGTCAAAAAGGCTTCCCCTGCACTGGTTTCTGACCTGCACATTCAGGCACGGCAGAAAGCGTCGGAAGCCGTAAAGTCGGCTATCACGAGGGAAAAGCAAGGACGCAAAACCTCCTGTCCTCACTCTACGTCCTGTCCTCCGCGCTCCAACCGGCACACTTATAGGCTGAATTGGCAGGCGTCTCCCGTTTGCCTCTCTACTACGCAGGGGAGACAGACGATGGCCTTCCAACTGCCGCCTTATGCGGCGTATGCCGTCGGCTGTCCCTGCGCTACTGCCGACCTTGTGTACAGGAAAGGCAAGAGGTATCTGCATGTTGTCGTTGTCTTACCTGATGTTCCCTTTGTAAGCAATGGACAGGCTCTTGGCGTAGACTTAGGCGTGACCCGCCCTGCCGTTAGCAGTGATCCTCGTTTTCACGGCAAGAAACACTGGCGCGAAGTGGAAAAGCGCATTTTTCGCCTGCGTCGTCAACTGCAATCCAAGGGCACTCCGCAGTGCCAAAAGGCACTTGCGCCGCCTCGCAGGGCGTCAGAGACGCTTCCGACAGGATTGTGACCACGTTCTCAGCAAGAGCATTTTGCAGGGTCTTGACCCGGGCACAACGGTTGTGATAGAAAACCTCACCGACATCCGAAAGCGTGTAAAAGCAAAAGGGGGGCGAGCATTCGCGGCGTCTGCATAGTTGGTCGTTTGCCCAACTGCGTGCTTTTCTTACCTACAAAGCCGAAGCGAGAGGCTGTCGGGTGGTGGGGATTGACCCGCGTCATACGTCGCAACGATGTTCCCGATGTGGATATATCTGTCGGGGCAATCGCCCTTCGCAATCGCGCTTTATCTGTGGTTGCTGTGGGTATCGTCGCAATACGGATTTCAATGCTGCTGAGAACATTTGAGACAAATACCTTGTCGGTTGGTCTTTACCTTCCGGCGCGCTGTCGTCAACCAGCGTATCGTGTCCATCGGAGGCTCCGACTTCCGTATGAGATGCAAGCTCCCGACCTTAAGGCGGGGGTTGTTGACAGAAAATACGGTTTCCTCCTCCATATGGGAACGATAAGGGAGTATCTTCGCAAAGATACTCCCTAGTATATCAAGCATCGCTGCTACAAGGCCGACGCCCTCTCCCTCGCTACCTGTGCTGCACAGATAGAGGGCAAGGCAGGTGCCCTAGCTCTCTTCTTGAATGGCACGAGGGGTTTCTGCAACCTCCTCGGTCTGCCAGTTGTCGCAGTCGAGCCGGCGACAATGCAGCATCCGTCGGCTCGTGCCGTTTTCCATCTCCACCGTGGCGATGGAGGCGTAGCGGCAAGATAGGCAAAGCGATGGCTCGAGAAGTCGAACTATCTTTAGGCGTGTATCCTCATTTTTCATAGAGTGCATCCTCGGTATTCATCTGTCGGTAGGTGGCCTGTTTCAGGACGTGCCCTATCTGTTGGACGAAATAAGTTCTCCGTTCGTTCAGACGGGCGAAGGCTTGTCTCATTGTCAGGTGTCATTAGGCGAGCGCGCACCACAACGCTCTGTCCGCATCGGCTTAGCCCTTGCAGATGGCAGATAGCTTCCTCCTCGGTAAGCGCCCAATGCAGGTGTTGTTTTCGCAGCGCAGAGGCGATGCGAACCTGCTCTGAGGTGCCCACAACTGCCAAACGCCCATAATGAGCGGCAAGGCGCTCCCCCAGCGTTTCGATGGCGCGCCACCAGGCTAAGTCGAGCAATGGCAGACGTCGTGCCTTAACGAGGTTGATCACGACCTCGAAGTGGGCAGTAAGCAAGAGGTAGCCGATGGCCTCGGCCAACTGCTTCTGAGCGCCTTCATTCCATTCCCCCTCCAGCGTGAGCACGGGTATGCCGCTATGTAGATGAAGGTGCAACGTGCACGACGTGTTTTCCATAGGTCTCTCAAAATCTCTCTACCGAGAACGTTTGGCTTCATTATCGGCAAGAGCGCTTGAGAACAGGAGGGGGAATAGAGAGCGTGGCATGCCGCCCGCTCTTTTCCTCAGGAACCACCGTTCCCGATCCGTTTATTCCATATTTCCACCTGGATTTTACAATGGAGAGCTTAAAGAGGAGATGGTGGAATTAGAAGTTTAGATTAATCCAGTCTTGTACGGCCTGATACTCTTCTTGAACAAATGAAGACCACACCGACGGGTCGTAGTTATTTGTCAGGACGATCTGTGTCCAATTCTGGGATAGGGCATTATAGGCACGACAGTGGTTAAGGCATATCTGGGCTTTTTGTTTACAATTGTCGGCAAGCTGCAGGTCTATCTGTGCAAGCTCTTTCTCTCCTTTAGCCATAGCCTCGACAGCAAGCTCAATAAATATATTTGCCATTTCAACGTAGTCTTGGGACAGGCTACAAAAGTCTTGTGCTTTGTAAGAATCGCTAGGCTGGAGGTTTTGAGCTACCCGTTTCAACCTCAGCTCGTCTTGGGATGTGTTTTGAACTCCGCTCGTCGCCAGGTCGTGCGCCACGTTGGCCAGCTCAAACCAGATATGGGCGAACTGCTGACAGTTCTGCATCTCATTCCAATAGATCTGTTTCATGTTTTCATCAATCTGCTCGGTCTGTGGGTTGGACCGTATCTCCGAAGTAGGCGATTGTTGGGTAGGCTGCACGAGGCGTTCTTGAAGCATGTGCCCTAGATGAAGATATTCGTATGAAAGCGCTTGTGCTTGTTGAGCAACCTGCTGCCATTCTGACTGCTGTGCCGTTGGCAGCGGAGTTTGTAATTGGGGCATAAGCGGTGTCGTGATCTGCTGTGGGGGCGCTATCCGGGCCGTGCTTACGAGCGCGGATGACGGGGCCATCTGCACCGTACGGCGTGGTTTCGGATCACGTCGTGGGGCATGGTGCGAAGGCATGGCAACAATGAGAACGATTATGCTGCAGAGGACTAAGCCGAGAACCGTCGCAATTGCCAGGATAAACTTTGAGCGTTGTTTTTGGGGCGGTTGCGACGATAGGCTACCCATTTTATAGACAATAGGCGGCATGTTTTGCTCCTTATTAGTCTTTTATGTTGAAAGGCCATAAATAACGCAAAAACCTCTTTTATGAAATGCCAGTTCGCCATCTAAAAGCGGAAATTTGTGTGCGCCTTTGTTTGTGCGGACAGAGGAACTATTCGTTGGCGACCGATCGCTGCCTTAAAGCAGCGTTGCGTCATCCTCTGCGAAGCCGGGCGGCCCGTCGAGGGTGGCTTCTAGGTGAATCGTTCGCACACCGTAAGCAGACACCGAGAAGTACTCGCCGGTCGTCATCACGGGCACCGTAAGGGCTTCTCCAGGAGCGATAGTGCGGTCAAGTATTGGCGTTGGGAACTGGATGGTGCCTTCGTAGGGCATGAGAACGTAGGACGTGCCGAGAACATTCACGCTTAGCTCGTAGTCGGTGACGTTGTAGGGGGTATCGTTGACAATGGTGACCTCACCGTTACAGAACTCGTGGTCATTGCCGTCGTTGATAACACTGAGATGTGCATTTGTAATATAGACTCGACCGTTGGATACCGGTGGCGTCGGTAAGGGGGGCGGCGGGACATCAACTGGTGGCATCGCGTTCGGATCGGGCATGGGAGGTGGTGGGGTATCGGAGGTGCCAAGGGATGCTGGAGGCGTGTTTGATACGTTATGGGGCGTAGTCGGATACGTAGGTGAAGCGGGTGAGATGGGAACGGTGATTCGCGAATAGGGGTTTGGGGCGCTTGCGGGAAGATGGCCTAACGGAGAAAAAGTGCGCGAAGGCTGCGACGGGGAGGGCTTTGGGATGGCCGAGAGGGGACGATAAAGATGCGTGTAGCCGTAAAGGCCGAATAGCCCTGTTGCTAGCAGGAATAGAGCCACGCACAAAACGGTGAGTCCTGTCTGATTCGCGGGGGGATAGGGAGCATAGTTTCTTCCTTTGTAAATCTTACCTGGCATCGGTGTCTCCTTTGTTGAAGCTGTAGTTTATAGATACAACAACTGCAGGTGGCTACGGAGAGACAACAAACATCAACAACTCACGATAGCACATACATTTTAATTATAACATGCTCATGATAAAAGCGGAAATAACGCCTTCGAGGACAGGCAGGAATTTAGGGGCATTCTGCGCAAATCCTATGGCAGAAGCCAATGCTGTTTTAGGAGGTTTTAAATGATCTCGCGGTTTTCCCCCAGGCGTTCGTTTCTTGGCTGGATGGCCCTCTTCTTCTGTTGTCTCGGTACAAGGGTGGCAGCACAGGTGCCGGCAGACATTCTGCATGAGGTTCCGGCACACTTTGCCGTGCCTTCCGGCTCCTACACGCTGGTGACTACATGGGCAGCTGCAGGCACGCTCTATAAGCACGGGACGGGTAAGGCCGTAACCGACCCTCAAGCAATGGAGGGCAAGGCTTGGGAGGCGAAGGTGGGTGAGCCGAGCGCTGCCATGCTCTATGGGCCTTACATCACAACGCTGCCACAAGGCGACTATGTGGCTTTCGCGCGCATTGCGCGCACCAGCTCTACCGATGAAGAGACGGTAGGCACGCTCGATGCCTGCGTAGATTACGGACAGAATATCTTGAACTCGGTAGATTTAGCCACGGCCGATCTTCCTCGTGGGCACTATGTGGAGATTCCTCTGCCCTTCCACTATCCTGGTGGGGCGCTGGAGGTACGCGTGAACTGGGCGGGATATGCAAACTTGCGGGTGGATAGGGTTACCTTGTTCCGTGTAGAGGGTGTAAGCCTCTCTCAGTTTATTCACAGGGCGCCCCCGGCTCGCGAGAGTGGAGAGCCAAACCATTTAACCCCTCTCTTTGCTCCGGCAGGAACGCCTCTCTTTCCTCGCTCACAACCGCCCGCTTCCACGCTGGAGGTACTTGATCTGCGCAAGCAGGGGCCCTCTTGGCAGTTGTTACTGTTGAGTTTGCAGGGGCTGGTCAATCGTCAAAAGCCCCGAATCTACTATCTTCTCAACGACCAGGACTCCTTTTGGTTGCGGTGGATGCGAGAGCGAGGCTGGATTAAGGGGTGGAAGGAAGTAGCCGACCCGCGCCAGCTCCTCCGACAGTATCGTGAGGTATATCGTGGACTTGTGGTGACTGACCCTACACGCCCGGCCTCGGTGAACGTTGCCACTATGATCGCCGGCATTGATGACCTTCTGGTGGCTACGCCCTCGTTAGCAAAAGAGCTTGGGCTTCCTGTGAAGGAGGATTTGAGGGGACGTTGGACGACCGATGCGCAGGCCTACCAATGGGCTTTTGATCATCTGTGGCCTCAACTCAATCATGAGGTGATCTCTTGCACCTATCCCCAACAGATGCCACTGCGTGATTATCTTGTGGAGAACCGCATCTTTATCTTCTGGATTGCGGGGCCTATTGATGGCGCACGGCCGGGCGCCAACCCAACGGCAGAGATGCACCTTATGGAACAACTTCTCGCCAAAATGCCGGCAGATGCCCCGGTCATCAGCTATCCCTATGCAGGGCAGGACGTTGGGGTTGGCGAAGGCCCCGGTGTAACCCTCTTTGCCGAGTTCGGGCGCTATCTTGTTGGCAGCACCGACTGCAGCAACCTCAGCGTGCATTCCGGCATTCGGCTCCCGAATTTTCATCAGCGCCACCCCGCACCACCAAAGTTAGACCCAAGCAAAGTCTACGTCTCCTGGATCATCTCCGATGGCGATAACTTGCCGGTGCTAAGTGTTTTCAACTTCCCGGTGCTCTGGAAAAGCTCGGTACGGGGCACCATGCCTATCGGCTGGTCTATATCCCCCTCTTCCTGGCTGCTTATGCCCGATATCGCGAACTACTACTACCAGACGGCCACGCCGGATGATCAGTTCGTAGGGGCCGTCTCCGGCATCGGCTATACCTATCCCGATTCGTTTGGGACGCGTTATAAAGCGCCTTATCGTCAGGAGGTCTTCGACCGCTTCTTGTATCAAACGGCCGAAGGCTACCGTCATATGGATATCGTAGACGGCTGGATTATGGGCATTACGCACGACTCGCTGTTAGACCGTTACGCCGAAGATATTCCCACGTTGCAGGCGCTCTTTCCTGACTACGGGCGGCGTGTAGATTCGTATGATGAGGCAACCTACCCCATTGTGCGCAACCTGCCCGTGTTTCATGCGGTGACGAATTGGAACGGCCAACTGTCGCGTGAAGAGCAGATCGATTCGTTGGTGGAGCAGATAAGGGCTTTTACGCCAAAACGTCGCCCCGCCTTTCTCCACCTATTTGCGCTCAACTGGTTTACCGATCTCTCCATGCTGCCGGAGATTATGAAGCGGCTTGGCGACGACTATGTGGTGGTGCGACCCGATGCACTAGGAGCGCTTTACCGCGAGTATCTCAAACAGGAGAAGCTTCTCGTAAGTTGTCCAGACCTTATTGTGCGCATTGTGGGCCTGCCTTTGCGGTTTCAATGCACCCTAGAGAATGTGGAATCGCATCCGGTGTCCGCACAGGTTCGCGTGACAGACGGGATGGAGAACGTTCAAGTGGAGGGAAGGCTAAACGGGTTGGCGCCGGATGTAAAAGTCCCTATAAGCATTGGCGGCGTGCCCCAAGCGGATACGGTGCAGTTCGAAACCTCGGTGGTTGGCGGCCCCCTCCAGCAGAGAACGGTGCGGCTGCGTTCTATTGAGCCTTCGGAGATCGTCGGTGGTCTAGAGGCGATTCAGGTCAATGGGGCCGCACCGCCTACGCTGAGCTACGTAACTCATTTCTCGATAGGTGCCTTAGCCCATGAAACGGGGGCAATGGTTTCAGACCCAGCGGCGATAGGGGGTGAAGCCTGGCAAGTGAACCCCGGCAAAGATATGCCGGGACATGCGATCTTCGGCCCCTACGTGCCGATGCCTGCGGGAGACTACTTGGCGCTGTTCCGCATGGAGCGTGTCGGTGCCCAAGAAGGTTCGATAGGATTGGTAGATAGCTGTGTGGGAGGTGGGGTGCCGGTGCTTGCCCAGCGCGATGTTCTGTTATCGGAGCTGCCCACCGATCGCTATGTGTACGTTCCTCTCCTTTTCCATCACCCAGGCGGTGCCTTAGAGACGCGCTTCTATTGGGATGGTAAAGTGGGAGTGCGTATTGATGGGGTAGACCTATGGCGCATTGGCGCCGGAGGCGCAGCAACAACGATGCGTCGTCCCTAGCTCACTCAACGTATTGCGTTGAGACTTAGCTGATACAACAAACTTGGGGGTGAAGACGAGTCTACCGCCGTTCAAACCATGCCCAAATAATAGGGGATAGGCCCTGTGCCTACCCCCTACACACATACCCATAGCGTTTACAATATGGCGAATTCAGCCTTGCTCGAGCCGCTCTTTTATATGGGCAACGACGTTGTGTAGTGGCAACTCCTGCTGCTCACGAGTCGTTTGATTTCGGAGGGCCACCACGCCACGAGCCAGCTCGTCCTCACCGATAAGCAGGGTATAAGGGGCGCCCAGGTCGTCGGCACGTTTTAACTGTTTCTTGAAGTTTCTCCCTTGATAGTCCATATCGGCGCATATGCCGGCTGCGCGGAGATCGTGGAGTAGGCGTACGGCTATGGGGCGCAGGTGGCCGCTATCGCCCAGCAGAACGAGGAAAATCTCCGGGTTTTCAGGCTCTATGGGCAACGAGATAGAGAGGGCTTCCAGAGTAAGCAAGCAGCGCTCGACGCCCAGTCCAAAGCCGATGCCGGGCGTCGGAGGCCCCCCGCACTCCTCTACAAGGCGGTCGTAGCGTCCGCCACCGCAGAGTGCATCCTGTGCGCCAAGCCCTTTGCCTTTCACTTCAAACACGGTGCCGGTGTAGTAATCAAAGCCGCGCACCAGCATGGGGTCTACCACGAAGGAGGTTTCGAGCGCCTTCAGATATTCCTGCAACCTCTCAAAATGGTCGCGGCTTTGGGCGTCAAGATGGTCAAGCAGTTTGGGGGCTTCGGCGAGAATCTCTTTTTCTTTTGGGTCTTTGGTATCGAGCATACGCAGTGGGTTCAGCTCAAAGCGCCTCTGGGCTTCCTGGCTCATTTGGCTAAGATAAGGGCGCACATAGTTTCGCAGGGCTTCGAGATAGCGGGCACGTGCCTCTGGGGTGCCGACAGTATGGATATGCAGAGCAAGCTCTGCAATGCCCAACGCACGATAGAAGTCCATGGCAAGAGTAATGACCTCGGCATCTATGGCCGGGTCTATCGAGCCGAACACCTCCACACCGAGCTGCTCGTGTTGGCGGTAGCGTCCTTTTTGGCCGCGCTCATAGCGAAAGTTTTGACTGGTGTAGTAGAGTTTAAGAAGAGGGTATTGGGCAAAGAGGCCATGCTCGATGCAGGCACGGACGACGGGTGCCGTTCCCTCCGGCTTTAAGGTGAGGCTGCGGCCACCGCGGTCGGTGAAGGTGAACATCTCTTTGCTGACGATGTCGGTGGTTTCGCCGATGCTGCGGGTAAAAAGCTCCGTCTGTTCGAGAATGGGCGTGCGAATTTCACGATAGCCGTAGCGACGGCAAAGGTTTTGGAAGGTACGTTCCACATAGCGCCATTTTGCCGAGTAGAGCCATGGTTCTTGCGCGGGCGGGTAGGGCAGAACGTCGTACATGTAGGGGGGTGCTTTGTATTTCAAACAGGCCTCCTTTGCATGGAAGTGCGTTTGTTAGGCATTGTACGTCATCTTTGGCTCTGTCGTCAACAAAAAGCGGCCTTCTCTACATAGAGAAGGCCGCCGCAAACGCTGGAGCTACGTCATTGAACTGTTAGTGAGAAGTCGTCCACCACGAAGCTCGTGGGGGCGAAGGTGGTTTGCGTTCCCACAAGGCGAAGGATAACCGTTTGACCCGCCAGCGAGGTGGGTAGAGAGAAGGTCTCCTGCGTGTAGCCTGTGTTGGCGTTGAGGTTGGAGAAGGTTTGGACAAGATCAATAAGTTTGCCGTTTATGTCCAATATCTCCACTTGGAGGGTATCCACCGGTGTTGTGGCCGTGTTGGCTGTATCTATGTGTAGATAGAAGGAGAGGGTGATAGTATTGGCAGGGCTGGGAATGGTTATCGTTTGCTGGAGCATGTCAGTGTGGGGTAATGGGTAGCCGCACAGCCAAGCGTCCCAATAACCGGAGTGAGGAGGTTCTAGTAGGCTATCCGAGATGACACCCGGTGTAGCTATCCATGGACTTGGATCAAAGCCGTTTTCAAAGCCAGGATTGCCGATAAGGTTAGTAGGAGGAGGCGGTTGTACTAATTCCGCATAGAGGTTTGCACCATTAAAGCTGCCAAGCCCCGAGGCATCATCATAGCCGGAAACGGCAGGATAGAAGCCATTGTTACCGGTTGTGATATCATGAAAGTCATTTGCATATTTGGTGCTGTCTTGAGCAATGTTGTAGAGGATTGGGTTCACAAAACCGAGGAGAGGCTGACGTGCTTTCGCTCTTCCTGCATTTACATCGGCAGTAAAGGCTGCCCAGAGAGGAGCTGCAGCGCTCGTGCCACCGACTGTGAACCAACCGCCAAAACTAGCTACATAGATATCGTAGCCCGTGTTGGGATCGGCATCTAATGTGACATCCGGAACGTTCCGTAAGGCAGGGGAGCCTAAGGAAGCAGGTGAAATGAAGCCAGCTTGGTAGCTAGGTATTGCCCAGTGGATACTGATGCCTCCACCGCCGCCACCGCCACCGTCAATCACGTCGTTGTTCCAGACGGTTTCAGAGACATACGCTCCACCCGGACCATTGGTGAATAATGTTGTACCACCTACACCGGTAACAAAAGGCTGATCCGCGGGGGAATCTACGCTTAGAGTGGAACCATCATCGAAGGCTCCGTTATCACCAGCTGCGGTGAAGAAAGATTGTCCCTGGGCAGCCATCTGAGCAAATGTGTAGTTCTGGGCTATCAAAACCACTAGCGGTAAGAGATCCTCGGCGAGCCCCCATGAGCAGGATATACAGGTAGCTGTATCGTCATCAGCAATCGCAGCAAGGTTGTCGAGGAAACTTGCGATATTGTCTGGGGATTCATAGACGAGAATTTCCGAGGCATTGTAGGCCAGTGCTAACATCATGTCTATGTCTAAAGTAACCTCGACCTGTCCTCCGGTCCCGCTTGGCGTTCCATTGAATCCATCGAGTAAGACGTTCTTGAGCGAAGGCGAGTTTGGTAGCTTGAACTGCGTGATGTACTGAGCAATATCCGATATCGCATAGCCGTCCAGCTCTACAAGGCCCAGTATTTGACCATTACCATATAGAACCCCAGATGTCAAGTTATAGGCTGTCAATATGTCATTTGGGGCTAGGCCTCCGGCAGGGCCGGTGCCAACGTTCAGGGGCTTGAGCCCGGTGTAAATTGGAGGAGTACCGATAGGGTTCGACGAACCACCTTGAGTAGGTGGATATGGGCTTCCGATAGTTGGCGGTGGCCCAAAACCACCGGGGAACTGAAGAAGCGGTTTTGGCTTTCCTGCATTGTCTAGCCCTACAATCCCCACAATGGGGACGGGCGGTGCGGTAGGATTGCTGTCAGGCGCATAGAACTTGCTACCATCCGGACCGGTGTACTGGCGCAGCTTTACGTGGAAAGCGTTTTGGGCTTTCATTGCCGATGTGGTGATACCAAGTAAGAGACGGTTCTTGTAGGTTTGCGTCACCTGAAAACCTTGCGATTTTGCCCAGTTAATTACACGATTGTAGTCGGCTTGGGAGAGACCGAACATATCTCCAAACTGCTGTGGGATAAGGTAGTGGTGATATAGCGGATCGTTTGGGGTGTAGATGCGCTTTATATAGTCGTCTAGCTTTTTCTGGTTGGGGATTTGCAGCACGAGCATAAGATGAAGGGGTTGGGTAGGTGGCACCACTCCAACGGGCGTGGAGCGCGCGATGATCGCCGGTAAGTGCCCCGGTAGGCGCTTTAACGGCATTTGCCCTGTGGCCTTGTAAGCCGTTAAGACGAGCGCCAGAATGCTGCTGAGCAGCACGAGATGGCGCAATGACTTGGTCAATAGGTCTCGCATGGATAAAAGCTCCTTTCTTTGTCCTTCCTAAAGCACTCTTTCTCTCCTCTAATGCGCAGCTATAATGCTAGTAAACCATAGGCCTGTTCTAGGCTGGTCTCTACTAGTCTGTTTCTGGTCTCTTTTAGTGCGCAAGAAGCGCAAAATTTATCGCGTCCATTATATCAAACATCTGCTTTTGGCGCAAGTAGTTTTTTTAGTTTGGTAGACGTGCTCGAAACTTTCTGCGTTTCAAAAAAGTTTATAAGACGCCCTGTGGGCCGATACGGCTAGGCAAGGTCATTCTGATGACGGTGGGTAGATGCCGAGAATGCGGTCGGCTGCGGCATAGGTGCTATCGCTGAGGCTTTCTCGGCGGACGATGGTGCCGTCGGATCGCGTGTAGGTACGGTACGTAATGACTCGATAACCCGGCACTCCTATGGAAAGGAGTCGAGCGTGTTGCCCATACCCCCGGTTGTTCGGCAGTATGAAGGCTTTACGCTGCGGCTGGGTGACGGACAGTGTCTGGGTCTCCACATGAGCCTGAAGAGGAGGTTGTTTTGGCGCCCAAAAGCTCGCCTCCAGTATGTCCTGGGTGGCTCGGCATTCGATGCGAATCGGCCACGGATAGGGGTTTTTGAAACGCAGGTCTATCAGCGTTTGGGCTACGGCCGCATCGCGCCCGGGAGGCACATATTCCGGGCAAAAATGGTGCGAATGCCGCTCTACAATCTGCATGCCGGCAAGCAATGCCGCATTGTAGAGCGTACTGGAAGTTTGACAGACCCCGCCACCAACAGCATTGACCAGTTCACCATCATAACTTACCGGAGCCTGCACATAGCCCTGGTCTGCCGACCAAGAGCCGACTCGTCTATCGAAAGAGAAAAGCCCACCCGGCGGTATCACCGTGCCGTTAACCGCCCATGCGGCGAGGCGAGCGTTTCGGCGCTGCGCGGGGCTTCTGCCGCGCAAGCTGGTGATGTAGCCAGAGATACGAACCTCTTTGGGTGGGGCTGTTGCGGCGATCTGCAGCAAGCCGTAGCCGCTTGCTAACACAAACAGGCCGAGACCAAGAGCATCTGCCAACCGCATTATCGCACCTCCACTCTTTCTGAGCTGGTTTCAACCTCTGTATCGGGGTCGTACATTGCCTGGAGCCGTGTGGGCAAAGCGGTAAAGCGGCCGGCAGTCTGTGCCTGCAGATGATAGTCAATTATATGCTTCCCCTTCGATAGAGAGCGAATAAAGAAGGTAAGCCTATCATCACGGATATCCATGCTGGAGAACCAATAGTCCCAGTCGCCTTCCACATCGGCTGTACCTCGCTCCGTAACCTCTAGGCCGGCCGGTAATGGGTCTTCGATCATCACATAACTCATATTCTTTGGCACCACAAAGCTAAGACGCACCAGAATCGACTCGTTGGGGGCGAAACGATCGTTGGTTGGGATCAGTTCCCCTTTGTCGGAGAGGCGGTAATAGGTGCGCGTCAACTGAAAGTCGGGTAGCTTAAGCGAGGGCAATGGCTGGCCGTTTGATGTGGCCTCAACGCTGCGCACATCAAGGGTGTAAAAGATCGGGCTACTCCCTGTACCGAGCTGCAGCTCCACCGTGTTCTTGGCGGGGCGTAATAGTCCAGAGGGCACTGCCACATCGCGCAGAGGCATGTGGGCGCTTAGCGGAACTTGGGCAACAGGGTGGCCATTTACGGAAATGGCAAGGTTGCCGGTTGGGCTGCGCATCTGTTTCTGGAGAAGATAGTCGCCAAGGAACCGAATGGCGACGGCCATGTCGCGCGTGTTCATCCAGTACGAGTCGGCATGTCGGAGAAGGAACCAGCGAAGGCCCGACTCGATCTGGGGGTTTTGGGGAGCGGCCTCAAGAAGCGCTCGTAGGGCCAAAAGCGTGGTGTAGTTTGAATCGGCATAGAAGAAGCCGGATACGGTCTGTCCCTCCCAATGCGTTAACGCCCCTTCCATGTTCGCACGGCGAAGAAGCGCGTTCAGCGAATCGGTTGTGCTACGGCCGAGAGCTTTATCAATCAAGACGGTATAGGCCAGGTTTTCTGAGGAGAGACCGGAGAGGATAAAATGCGGGCGTGCTTTGGCAACCAGCCCTCGATGCCCGCACTGCGTTAGCACATAGAGAACGAAAGGTTGTACATCGAGGGGTGTTTTTGGTAACATTGCGATGGCCGCTTTTGCGCCGTTATCTATCACCTGCTGGGCCACAGGGTAGCCGAAGCGCATGGCGAGAAGAAGAGATTCAAGCGCATAGGCTGTCATCCACGGGTCGTTGTTGTCATACTGCCACCAGCCCCAGGCGCCGTCGTCGTGTTGTAGGCGATAGAGCCGAGCGATGTTTTCGGCAATGGCGGAGTTAGTTGCCGCTGAAACGCGAAAGCCGAGCCGAGGAAGCGTTCTGGCAGCCACCAGGTTGGCAATAAGGCCACTTGCCGTCTGCTCCACACAGTCGTACGGATAGGCATTGATTGCGTCCACACTATCCTCTAAGACGGTGGCTAGTGAGGGAATAAGTTGTACTTTCACTTGGGTGGCCGAGAGAACGGTTTGAGGGTTGAGGCGAAATACCTCAACCTGCGGGTTGCCGGGGGCGACCTCACCGGAATAAGATGCGACCTGTGTGCGACCGAAGGGGCGAACCGTGAGGGGCAGTTCTACACCATCGTTAAACGATGGGCTGCCGGTGGAGGCAGGCAAAGTCCAGGCCGTTGCCGTAAGTTTTGCCGAGCCGAACATAGGGGCCGTAACCTGCCAGGAGAGCGTGGCCTGTTGGGCGTTTTCTATGTGGCTCTGCTGTTGAACACCACCCTGAATTTGGAGGCCTGCAGCCTGCAGACGAACGATAGCATTTTGAGGTAGGCCGGTATCGTTGCGTACGGTGGCCGTTATGGTGGCCATATCGCCCTGAGTGAGGAGACGTGGCAGTTCCAGTTGCAGTAAAAACGGCTTCGAGACCTGAATTTTGGCGATTTGCCAACCGAACTGGGTGCTTGCTGTTTGCGCGATGACGCTGGCACGCCATGTGGTGAGATTGTCCGGCACGGTGAAGGAAACGACGGCGTTGCCGCTAGAGTCGGTAAGCACATCGGGTGCCCAGAAGGCGGTATCGGCGAATCTACGGCGTATCTGAATGGTGCTGGCTGCCTTTTGTTCGCTCCCTAAGGTTACGGTGTCGTTTGAGAAAGACGTGGTCACCGAGTTCTCGCGATAGGGGTAGAAAGTTCGATAAACGACATCGAGCGATTCTTCCTGAAGCTTGAAGAGAGCCTCGTCTACAACGGCAAACGACAGATCGCTTTTTACCGGTCTTCCGTGAGCGTCGGAGACGTGAACGTGATAGGTCACACGACTGCCGGGTAGGTAGAGCGGGAGATGATCGCCGTAGGGAGGGTGATCGGGTTGGAGAGTAACAAAAAGGCGTTTGTCCGGAATGGGGATACGGACGGTGATGCTGGTGTTACCCGACCCCTTGGCGGCGAGATAGCAGGCAGCAATGGAGACGTTTGGGCCGTACTCCTTGAGGATAGGTATGGGCACTACGAGGCTGTGTTGAGACATAGCGACCGTGAAGGCACGATAGATGCGATCGCCTTCTAACGTGATAAGCACCTTGTGTGGCACAATGGGGCTGACCAACAAGAGATGTGCTGTTTCACCGGGAGTGTAGCTTTTCTTGTCGGTGAGGAGGGTGAGATTGGTGCTTGTATCGAGGGAGGAGCCTTCGTAAGCTGCATCGTACACCTCAATGCTGTCGGTGGTTTCAATAGAACGGCCTTTGACGTCGTGGGTGCGTAAAATCAGCTGAAGACTGCCGGCATGAGGCGGTTTGAAAGAGAAGATGGCTCGACCCTGCGCATCGGTGATGGCGTGCAGAGTCGTCCACAGAGAACGGTGATAGTCTCCACCAACTCCCCACTGCTCGTAGGCCAGTTCTAGGTCCACCGGCTGTTGCGGAACGACCTGTTGTTGCCAGGTATGCACCGTTGCCAAAACGCTTATGGGGTGATTAGGTAGGCAGAAGTAGCCCGTGGGCTGCACTTGGAGCGCGTAGTCGCCGGAGACCACGGGAACCTGGCACTGCTGCTCCGCTTGGCGATTGTTTACGGTAACGATGACGTCGAAGCTAACGAACTCTTGCTGCGGAAGGAACGAGAAGGAGTTGCTGGGGTTGGTTGGCACGCTGATGACAGCGTCGCCGTTTGAGTCGAGGGTTGTTTTCCCCTCATGTTCTAAGCTGCCATAATAGCCTTCGCTTTGGGCCTCATCCACGTCGGGGGAGTCGGGGGAAATGTCGTTTTCATCGTTTTCCTGAGGGCTACTCTGGTTGAACACCTGATAGGAGATGGCGGCGTTGGCTACCGGCGCTCCATAAAAATAGGCGGCATGGACGTGAAGGTGAATTGGCTCACTGCGCACGTAGAGCGGGCGATCCGGAGTGAGGGTTACCTGAAACTCAGGTTTGCGATAGGCGGCCACGACCACATCCTTCGTATAGCTTACCGAATCGTCGGGCATCTGGACGACGAGCGTGTAGGTGCCTGTAACGGCCTCTTTGGGCAGGGTCACTTGGCCGTGAAAAGCGCCGAAGCTGTTGGTGTAGAGGGTTTGGCTATACACCTGGATGTTTTTAGGGTCGCTCATCACTACGGATACCGGAGTGTGAGGAGGAGGGAGCACATAGCTCCATGCGGAGCCGCCGTTCGAGTCGCCGGTCACCACAGGGGTTAGCCGGCTACGCCGCACAATACCCTTAAAGTAGATGGTCTGTCCGGGTCGGTAGAGAGGTCTATCATTGTAAGTACAGACGGTATAGAGACCATTGCGGCCCGAATAGTAGTGAACTCCTTTTACGACAACCTCATCGTTGCCGCGTTGTGCCACAAAAAACTGGCTTTCAGTTGACGGGGATTGTGGATCGGTGAAGAGTACCAAACCGTCTTGGTTCGTTTCGGTTTGCAGGCGCAGTTCGTTATCGTGGTAGCATCGCACCGTGCAATGCGGAATCGAACCCCCACTAGGCATATCCACCACATAGGCGAGGGTTTGTGTGTCGGCCTGCTTGAGCACCATGGCCATATCGCTGATCTGCAGCCAACCTCCAATGCGATCCTTTTGATGGCGAAGGCTGAGAATATAGAGACCTGGAGGAAGCGGTGGAAGGACGAATCGCTTATAGAAAAAACCTTCAACATCAGGCCTACCGATAGCAACCTCTTTCTCGAAAACGAGTTTGGGAGCGGGCATTGTGGTTGGGTGTAGGAGGGAGGTAAGATAGCCCGTAGCGGAGGTTATGTCTGCAGCGCTTAGCGCGTCTAGGTCGGAGGCAAGTTGCCGGCTTTGGAGAATTTGAGATAGTTTTGTGCGATAGACCTGCACATGGTACGAGTCTTTCCCCGGCGGAACCCCGTCGCTTACATAGCCACGCACGGCGAACCGGCCTCGCTCTTTAGTGCCAAAGACCCATCGGCGCTGCACCATTTCAAGGCGGGGGAGGCTGCGTTGTAGAAACAGAGTAACGGGGGTAAGCGCCCCTTCGCCCACGTGGATGCGGCTTATCTCAATGCTGTGGGCCGGCGTATCGGCAGAGATATCGTAATCTCCGGTGGGCACGCGCGAGAGGACGAACTTGCCATGCGCATTGCTGACGGTACGTAGCCGATGGCGGTAAGGGTTGCTGTCGGTAGGAGTAAGCACCACTTCGGCTCCGGCAATCGGTTTATGAAGATCGCTCAGCCAGACGGTTCCGGTAACCCCTCCAATAGGTGTATCCTGGTAGATGCGATAGGAAAGCCCAAGCCCAATGAGCGTGAGTGCAAGCGCTATGGGGAGGAGATGCCAAAAGGAAGAGGGTGGTTTCGTTTCCATTAGTGTCGCTCCTCATGAATGGGTGTCGGCTTTTGCCTGTCGGCCTTGAGGGGGAGGGCGTCGGCCTTGAGGGGGAGGGCGTCGGCCTTGATGCAGATAGCTACCAAGCTCTCCGGCAAACGTTGCCAGAACCAGGAAGCCTGTGGCGAGCAACACGATGCGAATCTTCTCTTCGCGGGCAAAGTCGGCCCAAGGGAGAGCTGTTTGCGTCCACTGCAATAGGGCCAGCATCATGGCTGTAGAGAAGTGGGTGGGCAAAAGGTTGTACAGCGTTAGGTAGGCCTCCTTCTGCTCGTCATTCGGCTGGAAAAGAGGCAGAAGGGTGGTGAGGGCTAGACCGAAAAACAGGCCTTCGACACACTTGGAGCCGTAGATCAGCAGAACAAGGCCTGGGATGAGCAAGGTAAGCAGGCCGGTGAGCAGAAGATGATAGAGCGGAAGGGTTTTTGTGCGGTCAAAATGCGCCCAAGAGAGCAGATAGCCTTGAACGAGCGGTGGGGCGAGAACCCCCACTAAAAACCCGAAGAGGGCGTAATGATCGGCTAGATCGCGGTGCCAAAGTTCGTCGCTATAGCGAATGAGGAAGAGCCGATAGAGGCCTAACAACGTGGCGAAGAGGCTGATGAGGGTCATTTGCGTTAGTGTGCTGACGCGGAGAGGATATTCGGCGAGGCTGGTGGAGGCAATACGCGCGGCGATAACAAACCAGGCGGCCATCAGCATCACACCAATACCAAAACCGCCCAGAAGTTGGTAGGCTGCCATATATCCAACTAACACAAGCAGTGCGCTTAGCGCTCCTACCTGCCAAGCCCAGGCCCAAGCCCCATTTTGTGAGCGGAGTTTGCCGATTTCGAGAAGCCACCAAACCAGGAGCATCCCAAGGCTGCCGGTGGCGCTTAGGAGAAAGAACGGAGGATGCTCCAACGCTTTCGAGCCGATAAAGCGAAAGGCAACAAGCAGGAAAGCGGTTCCGATCATCACACGCAGAAGACGTGCGGCCTCGGCTTGCGCAGGCAGCTCTTTGAGCCATCGTAGACGACCGGCTAATTTGCCTAAGCCGGCAAACGGTAGAGAGAGAAGAAAGAGCAGGCAAAGGGTGGTATCGGCGAGGGCAAAGCCGATGGCGCTCCAGTGGACAGGGGCGGGGCTTGCCCCGAACCGCGTTGGATTGCGATATTCTCCGGCAACAGCAAACAGTAGCAAGGCCAGCACGAAGCCCAGACAGGCTATCTGGTTAAGCCATAATCTCTGCCCCATTGCGCCCTCTTTGGGGGTGCCGATGGCGGTGAGGAAGGTGGATACGAACCAGCCGATGGCCACTCCAAAATGCGCATCGGGCAGGCTGTTGCGCATCCAAAGAGAGGGAACCGCCATTACAGCAAGAGCAAGGAAGTAAGGGGTGGTTTGAGCAGGCGAGTCTATAGAGGCACTGCCGGTGGGGATAGAAGGCTCTTCGACGGCGCTTCGATGCTGAACCCAGAAGCCTAGCAGAGCGCCGGCGGTTCCCAGAAGGTAGCCAAGGCTAAACCCGTGGACGAGCGTGTGTGGGGTATGTGCCGCAAAGCTCAAAAGCTCGCCGAGCACGGCAATTCCGATGGCGGCAACAAGATAGCTGCGCGACAGATTTGGACGTGGACTTTGCCGGCTAAGAACCGGCCACGACAACAGCAGGGCGGCAAGTACGCCGATGCCGCCAAGCCCTAAGGCGCTACGAAACAGAAACAGTTCCATAGGTGTGACCCTCCTCTGACACACCGAAAGAAAACGCTCAGCAAACGAACAAAATGTTTATAGAAACTGCAGTGGGTTTTCGATGTAAAATCCTATGGCTTTTCGTAGCGCCGGTTTATTTGCAGGGTGCATTATTATAGCAGCGCCATCGGCTGTTGTCAACAAAGTCTTTCAGGCTTTTTAAAAAAGTGGGGATATGCCATCGGCATATCCCCTAAAGTGAACCGCCATGGCGGTTCCAGGTCATGAAGGGCCAAAAGGTTAGGGCACGCTTACCCGAAAGTTCCCGCCAATGCCCGTTCCCGAGATTGCAGGCGTGCCTTGTAGCTTAGCTCCTTATACTTACTGCAATTTCGGTGCCAAACCAGCAGTTCAACGGGGAATTTTGAGGAATTTTTTCAAAAAATTTTTGGTGCTCGCCGTTTGGCTGAACCTACCCTCCCACAGTGCTGGCTCGAACGTCCAGACGCATAGGGAAGCGGCGAATTCGTTCTCTTGGCGGTTGACCGTTGATAAGGGCAACAAGCATCTCCACCGCCGTGGCACCTATCTCGGTAAGTGGTTGCCAAAGAGAGGTGATGGGCGGATGGGCATTGGCGCTGATATAGGTGGAGTTGATCGTAATGACGACGATGTCCTCTGGAATACGCAACCCTTCGGCGATGGCGGCTTCAACGAACGCACGACCGATGTATTCTGCATCGATCAGCATCGCATCGGGAGGGAAAGGCAACTGCTTTAGAGCGTCAATCCATTCTGATGGGGTATGGGCCTGCATGGAAGGCCAGTCGGCAATGAACAACTCTATTTCTGGATGTTGCTCGGCGAAGCGCTGGGCGCTTTGTGTGCGCTCCCTCGTCCAGGAGCTTTCGGTTTGCGGGATGGCGCAGTAGATGCGTTTGCGACCTAGGGTGAGGAAGTGTTCCAGCGCCATTTGCACTCCACCCTCGTTATCGCAATCTACCGAATAGCAGGCGGGATGGTCTACGTGGTAAGAGACGCAGACGATGGGGAAGCCGCTTTCGAGAAGAGCAAAAGTGAGCGGGTCGGCCCCTTCTCGACCGATGAGAATGGCTCCATCGGCCAGACCGCCCTGAATATCGGACGCTTGCGACTGCCAGTCCGGAAAGTGGGCCGAGTGAAGCACCATATTGTAGTCGTAGCGTGGTAGAGTGGCGAGAATGCTCGAAAGGATTGGGCTATGATAGGCCGATTGGTGCACAAGGCTGTCGGGGGTATTGAGGATAACGCCGATGCGTTGGGTGCGCCCTGTGGCCAACGCGCGTGCCGTGGCGTGGGGACGATAGCCGATGCGCAGCGCTACCTCGCGCACATGCCGTTTGGTAGCCTCCGGAATGGAGTGGGCGCGACCGTTAAAAACCAAAGAGACGGTTGTAGGCGACACACCCGCCGCCTCAGCTACATCGCGAATGCGCACACGCTCGCTTCTCACACAGATGTCCCAAAGATAGTTTGACTTCGAGAAAGCAGTAAGTAACCACTTTACTCTTTAAAGATACACCTTTTTACCACTTTATGCAACCCCCTTGTGAACTCTACACGGCTGCGACAACGAGTTCCTTGCAGCTGGTTACGGCAGTGCTATCACAACTCCTGGTGTTTATAGGGTGGCAGCGTGTCGTTGGGAAAGAGGGTCTCTGCCTCTATTTCGTAGGCTATGACACGACGCTTATCTCCATCGCTTCCCAGCAGCCCCCAGTTCCCCTCTGCAGCCAAAGAGAGCAGAATCATGCCCTCAAGCTTCTCTGGAGAATCGTAATCGGTTTCCGTAAAAGCACGTCCACTCTTTTGAGCATAGCGGGCAAAACAGTCGCGAGCTTGCTTGACATCTCCAAGACGATAGTAGGCAAACGCCAGGTAAAGCGAGACCATGGAGTCTTCAGGCTCTAGCTGTTCGCTCAGTTTAAAGGACTTTAGTGCCTCGGCCACCTTGCCCTCTTCCAACTGAATTTGCCCCACTTTAAAAGCGATTTCTGCCTTTTGCGACCTACAAAAGGCTTCCAAAATCTCCTCGATGATCCGATCTTTCTGGGCAGGCCATAGAATGGGCGGCTTCCTGCTTTGAGGTTCCCCAAAGGGAAAGAGCATCATCTGAACGTTTTTTAGTAGCTCCTCACGAAAATTTGAGCTATCAAGACGTGCTAATGCATTTTTGTACAGTTTGATGGCGTTTGCAAGATCGCCATTGTCATCGTCTTTTTGACCAACACTTGTGAGGTCGAATCTCATGCTCCACAGGTTGTTGAAAATCTGCTGTATGGCTAGGGCTTCGGATCGCGTGGTGCGAAAACCCACGTCATTGAGAGATTCACGAGAGATGCGCCGATTCCATTGGGGGGGCTGAGGGTAGAACGGGCTTGCTTGCCAAAAGAGCCGGCTATGGGGGAGGAGCGTCCAGTGGTCATGCGCGTGAGTAGCCCTTGCCTGCCAGTGCCAGGTGATCTCTTGGATCGGAATAGGGCATCCTCCTAACGGCCAAAAGAGCAGAAAATCGTGAAAAGTATCGTTGACCTCTATCTCGGCGATGTTGGAGGAGTTGGGCGGAGGAGCTATACTAGGAGCATTAAAAAACGAGTAGGCCAGACCTACGGCAACGTAGAGCATGCCGTTATTGGGAAACAGAATTTGATCGTCTAACCCCGTTTGATTGAGGAATGGGACGGTAGCGATTCGATGATCGGCTAAAATATAGCGCCGATTTGGTTGGATGGTTTGACAAATGGAAAGAGAAGGAAACCCCCCCGAATCCGGTCGCGAGAAGGGGACGGGGACATCAATGCCGTACAGAAGCAGAATGCCATAGGTATCCAGCACTCCTGAGTCGTCGAGAAGAGCCGTCGTATTGTTGGCGGCATCGTGGAGCACCCATGCGGAGAACGGATGCGTTATGACAGGATGAAGCACCGCAAAATCGGGGCTTGTGATCGTAAGATGATGAAACCCGCCTTTGGGCAGCGAATCGGTTGGTAACGTGATATCGAAGGTGCAGGTTACTCGATTATGATGGCTTGGGGTGCGAGTATAGAAATAGAATTCGTTAACGTTGAAGTCCTTTCTTTCCAGAGGAACGTAACGCGCGACGGCATAGTGTGCCGACCCTCTGCCTAGGTCCCAGAACTTAAAAGGATGGCAGTCGCCCTCGATGCGCCAGTGCAGATTTTTTGGGGTGAGATGGTCTGCTGCAATGGAGGCCTTTACCCCCTGCCCAACCATGAACTCTGTGCCGGAGGGTGTTTCTGCACCGCCTTCAAGATTCAAGTGAATGGGGGTGGCGAACGCCTGAAAGACAATCTGTATGAAGCCCGTCTCCTCGAGATTCGTTCTCTCGCTAGGCAAAACGATTTTTGGGGAGACAGATAAAGAGAAATGCGCCGCGGGATGAGCGATCAGCAAGCAGTTGGCCCCGCCCATACTGTAGCTTGCATTCTGAGGTCCTTGTCTGGTCACTTTCAGCGGTAAACCTAAACCGCTGTTGATGGTGAGTTTAAGAGGTTGCGTCTTCAAATTGACATAGCCGAGAAGGTAAAATCGCCGGCTCACGACAATATAGGGTGGTGGTGGCTCTTGATGATCGGGAACCCAAGTGAATGTGGCCGTAAGCGGCCCATCAAGCTCGGAAGAGATAGAATATCCGGCTTTAAAGATGGCATACATCATCTCACCGTTGTAGCTTGGGATGGGGCTTCCGTTATAGCTTGCCAGAATAGAATCTGACTGGGGCTGCATGGGGGTAAGATGAATCTTCGTGCTGTTTTTATTGACGATAGTAGTGACTATTTGACCGCCACTATAGGACACAACGTAGTGCCCTGCCGACGCCGTCTGAATGCCAACATAGAGGGAAAACAACAGAATTTGCGAAATGAGCAAGACAGGTTTTCGCAGAGAGATTGGTTCGTTGTGCATCCAGCTTCTAAACCTGCACCAACAAGGCAGCATAGCAGTTTCTCCTCGTCTAGGAATCTTGCCTTTTAGACGTTTTAAGGGTAAGTCGCGTTATATTTTTTTGCAGCTTTCAGGGCTTTTAGTTTCAAGATAGAGGCGGTCGTGGCCTTGCTTGTTCCACAAGACCACGACCGAAAAGGGGGGGTTATTTGGAGGCGGCAGGGGCTGTTTCTTCGAGAATGGGTTGGAGGGCAGCGGCGATGCCGGCCTCTCCCGTGCCCAAGTCTACGTTCTTAAATAGCCACCACTGCTCCGTGTGGGTAATGGTGCCACCCGGCGGCACGGTCTCCAATGGGCCAAGGGTCTCTAGCTCGAGGAAGATGTTGTTGGTAAAACTTTCGACGTTGCAGCCGAAGTCAGGGTAGGTTTGGTCATCGTGGTAGTTAAAGCGTTTGAGGAAAAGAACGCCATGGCGGAAATAGGCCGCCCAACCCTGGTGGTCACCGATGCCGAACTTCTGGGGTTCAGAGCGGTTGGGGTCTTGCGTAAGCGTAATAAACTGCTTGCCCCACATCCAACGCGGGTCTGACATATCGGTATATTTCCAGAGGGTGAGGGGGCGCGCCGGGCTGATGTCGGCATCGTGGGAGACGTAGGGTTCCTGAGGAAAAATAGCCTTGCCGTCCGTGTTCATGGCCGACATGGCCCAACAGGCCATCTGAACCGGAAAAAGCCCTTTGTTGGTAAGGCGATGCACCACCGTAACATGGCTGCCTTGAGGATCGAGGGTAACCCATATCTCTTTTTGGATGTTGGTTATCTCTTCCACCGGCTCGATGAGTTTTACCGTGTTCCCGTCAATCTCAACTTGGATCGGGGCGTTATCGGGCACGTAGGATCGGGGAATAGCTTCTGGAGAGTGCCACAGACGATGACCACCCCGAATGTACCAGTCGCCAAGGGAGGTTTTTAAGGTGACGCCGGGGATGGTGGCAAAGATATTGCCGTCATCTCCGCTGCCTACGAAAGCGTAGCGCATGATGCGCGGGCCGTAGTCGGTAGGCAGAATCAGTTCGACGGTTCCGTTGCTCATGCGAATGTTATGCGGGGTGCCGAGATAGGGCACATCGCGTTCGATCTTAACCTGGGCGTTTGCGGCGCTGCCCGCACCGATGACGAACAGAGCTAGCAGGAGCCAAGCACTCGATGGAATGTGAAACGTCATGCAGGGGCCTCCAAAATGTAGAGTGAAGCGTTCTTCTATTTCTTGCTCTGCCCCGCCGATTCCTGCTTTTTGGAAAAGAATAAGGTTTGGTCTTCACATGTTACCCACTCCTGCGAGATAGGAATGCGAACGAGCACTTTTCGTGGTGTGCACAGTTGCGGTAAAATAGCGCATGGCGTGGGGCGCGGTTCCCTCGGCTCTTGATAAAAGAAGGAAGCTCTTGTTTATGCGCACGGCTCAAACGGCAGATAGATCGGAGGGTACAAAACGTAAACCCGTCTTTAGCCCCACGCGAATAGCGACCTATTTAGAGTGCGCCGTAAAGTATCGCTACATCTATCTCGATCGCATTGGGAGATACTACCAACGTCCCCGTGCCTCCTACAGCTTCGGCACCACGCTGCATCTTGTATTGCGCCAGTTTCACGAGCAGGGCGCCTCGCTTACCTCTGAAGAGCTGGTGCAATCGCTACGGCAAAACTGGGTGCAGGCCGGCTATGCCGACGCCGCCGAGGAGGCGGAACATATGGCAATGGGCGAACAGATCGTGGCCGCCTATCGGCAGGAGATAACGCAACGCGGTGAAGCCTGTGAGCTTTTTGCCACCGAAAAGACTCTCTCCTACGATATGGGACGCTATATTCTTCAGGGGCGGGTAGACCGCATTGACCGTCATCCGGACGGAACGTTAGAGATCATTGACTATAAAAGCGGCATTACCACTATCACCCCAGAGGATGTGGCTTCTAGCCTTGCGATGTGCTGCTATCAGTTGTTGGTAAAGCGGCTTTATCCTGAAGCTCCGGTTTGCGCCACCATCTACTGCCTTCGTTCTGGAGAGGCGGCCACCGTGGCCCTTAGCGACGAAGCGCTTGAAGAGTTTGCTAAAGACCTCGACCGAATCGTAGAACAGATATTGCAGACCGATTTCACGGAGGTTTACCCAAAGCGTATGCCGCTTTGCGAAACGTGCGACTTTCTCTCTCTCTGCACGCGCTTTTGGCGGCAGCAACAGCGGGAGACTGCCGTGGTAGATGAACCTTTTCCTACGAACACGGAGTCGGAGTAAGTAAGAATGCAGGGGAAAGAGAGGCGCGGGCGTATTACGGTGCCGGAACTGCGCGCGCGGAAAGCGCAGAAGGAGAAGATCGTGATGGTTACGGCCTACGACTATCCTTCCGCCTTGTTGGCCGAGCGCGCCGAGGTGGATGTGGTACTGGTAGGCGATTCGGTGGGAATGACGGTGCTCGGCTTCTCCGACGTCCTCCCCGTCACTTTAGAGATGATGCTACACCATGTTCAGGCCGTTCGGCGCGGCCTACATCGGGCGCTATTGCTTGCCGATATGCCGTTTGGTTCGTATCAAGTAGGGGAGGAGGAGGCCATGCGGAGCGCCATTCGCCTGTTGAAGGAGGGAGGAGCGCAGGCCGTCAAGCTTGAGGGGGGCACTTTGGTTGCAGGGTTAGTGAAAAAGTTAACGGGCGCCGGCATCCCAGTTATGGGGCATATCGGTCTAACGCCGCAGTCCGTGCATCTGTTGGGAGGGCATCGGCTGCAAGGGCGTGAGCCGGAGGCGCCTGAGAGAATGCTTGCGGATGCCAAAGCCTTGGAGGAGGCGGGTGCCTTTGGGGTGGTGCTGGAGATGATTCCGGCGGACCTAGCGGCTCGGATCACCGAATCGATCTCGATACCCACCATAGGAATTGGAGCCGGCCCCGCCTGCGACGGACAGGTGCTGGTTTGGCACGATCTCCTGGCCATTCCGCCGGGGCGTCCCTTCCATCATGTCAAGCAGTACGCCCAGATTGGAGAGCAGATAGAGAGCGCTTTGCGCAGTTACGCCGAAGAAGTTCGCAAAGGAATTTTTCCTTCAAAGGAGCAGAGTTCATAAAGATGCGCTTGTTTCATCAAATTGCCGAGTTACGCACCTATTTACATAGCTTGCGACGAGAAGAAAAATCGGTTGGATTTGTGCCCACCATGGGAGCGCTGCATGAAGGGCATCTCTCCCTCTTCCGGCGGGCAAAGGCCGACTGCGATATCGCTGTCGCCTCCATCTTCGTGAACCCCACGCAG
>Ga0209061_1001143_pt1 | contig 48076 bp, 42 predicted proteins | sample Coa_R1_10_FD_187157 | JGI IMG/M metagenome (GOLD analysis project Ga0209061, IMG submission 187157) | Surface soil microbial communities from Centralia Pennsylvania, which are recovering from an underground coalmine fire - Coalmine... | ecosystem: Environmental > Terrestrial > Soil >...
TCGCCCTCGTCCGGGCCGGTGCCAAGTTCGAGAAGGGAGTGCTCATCGAGCGGCCAGACGAGGCCGAGATCAAGGTCGCCGCGTGATCAAATCAGGACACGCCGTCCACAACTCTTGACCATTTCTCCCGCACGACCGTCGCCTCACGCTGCCCGTCAGCCGGCGTCGAACAGGGCGCTGACCGACTCGCCCTCGTGGATCCGCCTGATCGCCTCGGCGAGCGCCGGGGCAACCGAGATCACGTGCAGCTTCGGGTCGCGGGCGTCATCGGGGATCGGCACCGTATTGGTGCAGACGACCTCCAGCACCTCGGGCTGCGCGGCGATCCGCTTCAGCGCGCCATCGCAGAACAGTCCATGTGTGCAGGCGATCCGCACCGACCTCGCCCCGCTCTCCCGGAGCCGGTCCAGCAGCTCGAGGAGCGTCGTGCCGCGGGCGATCTCGTCATCGAGGACGATCACGTCCCGTCCGGTGACGTCACCGATGATCGAGCTGATCGTGACCCTCTGGTCGCTGTGCCGCTCCTTGGCGCCCGCCGCGACCGGCAGGCCGAGCATCCGGGCCAGGACCGAGGCTGGCTTGGCGTTGCCCAGGTCAGGCGAGACGACGACCGCTCCGGCCAGGTCGCTGCCGCGGTAGTGGGCAGCGATCTCCCGCAGCGCATGCAGGTGATCGACCGGGACCGAGAAGAAGCCGTGAACCTGCGGCGCGTGCAGCGTCATCGTGAGCACCCGGCTCGCGCCGGCCGTCACCAGCAGGTCAGCGACCAGCCTGCCGCCGATCGACACCCGCGGCTGCGCCTTCTTGTCCGAGCGCGCATAGGCGTAGTGCGGGATCACAGCGGTCACCCGGGCTGCCGACGCCCCCCGGGCCGCGTCCAGCATCAGCAGGAGCTCCACCAGGTGCTCCTGCACCGGCGCGGACAGCGGCTGGATCAGGAACACGTCACGCTCCCGGCAGTTCGACTGCAGCTGGACCTCCAGGCAGTCGTTGGCGAACCGGCGCAGCCGGACCGGCCGCAGCTCGACACCGAGCTGCTCGCAGATCTCCATGGCCAGCCCCGGATGGGCGCTGCCGCCGAACACAGCGATCTCCCGCATGCCTCTAGGCTATGGCCCGGCGCGCGGGCTCACCGCTGCGGGAAACCGCCGGAGCGGATCAGCCGGGGACCGGCCGACAGACGGCTCGCGCCCGCTAGCGCGCCGTGTCCGGCCAGCCGTGACTGACAGCCAGGCGGCGCCCCGCCACCCGCAGCCATCGGGCCGGCTCCGCCATCGCCGCGCTCACCGAGCCAGCCAGGCTGGCCAGCGAGACGACGAAGGCCAGCCCGGGCGGCAGGTGCGGCTCGGCCAGGCCGGAAGGAATGCCCAGCCCGGTCTCGGCGCGGCGGGGGCCCGCAGGCGGGCTGCCCGCGATCGTCCCGGCGACCAGGGCTGCCGGCACCCCGGCCTGCCGGGCCGCCGCCAGCACCGCGCCGGGCACCTTCCCCTGCGCCGAGGTCGCGTCATAACGGCCCTCGCCAGTGATGACCAGGTCAGCGCCGCGCAGCGCCGGGGCGAGGCCAGCGATCCGGGCGATCTCCTCTGCCCCGGGCAGCAGCGCCGCTCCCCACGCTGCGGCCAGGCCATAGCCGGTGCCCCCCGCTGCCCCGGCGCCGGGTGCGCCCGGATCCCCGCCGAGCAGCCCGGCGAGCCGTGCGAGCCCTTCCTCCAGGATCGCGACCTGGGCGGGCGTGGCGCCTTTCTGCGGGCCGAACACCGCCGCCGCGCCGGCGGGCCCGAGCAGCGGCGCGTTCACGTCGGCCAGGCAGCACGCCCCCTCCTGCGGCGGCGGACGCAGCCTCGTCAGGTCGACCGCGGCCAGGCCGCGCAGGGCACCGCCGCCCGGCGGCAGCTCATGGCCGAGCGCATCGAGGAAGCGGGCGCCGAGAGCGGCGAGCGCGCCGGTCCCGCCATCAGTGGACGCCGAGCCGCCGAGCGCCACCACTATCCGCCGGGCGCCAGCGTCCAGCGCCCGGCGGATCAGCTTCCCGGTCCCGAGCGTGTGCGCCCCCAGCGGGTCAGGCACCGGCAGCAGCGGCAGCCCGCTGGCGCGAGCCAGCTCAACCACCGCAGCCCCGTTCTGTATCTCAATCCAGCAGGCGGACACGGGCGAGGTGCCCGGGCCGGTCACCCGTCCCCGCCGCCAGCGAGGCTGCGGCAGCGCGGCAGCCAGCACCTCCAGGGTGCCCTCGCCGCCATCAGCGAGCGGCAGGCACGTCACCGTGTCATCCGGCCTGGCCGACCGCCAGCCCGCCGCGATCGCCCGCGCCGCCGCCGCCGCGCCGATGCTGCCCTTAAACGAGTCCGGCGCGACGACGATCCGCACGGCCGCTACCTGACGGCAGCAGGCCTGGGCCGGTAGGGCGGCAGGCTGAGCTTGCCGCGGATCGCCTGCTGCACCTGCTCCCGGTCCGGGCGGGCGTCGACGGTGACCACGTACTCCTTGCGAGCGAACAACTCCAGCACCGGATTGGTCTTCTGGTGGTAGTCGCGCAGCCGGACCGCGAGTGCCTCCTCGGTATCGTCCTCCCGCCGGACGAGCTCGCCACCGCAGACGTCGCAGACTCCCGGTACCTCCGGGCTGCTGGCGAGCAGGTTGTAGTCCATCCCGCAGCTTGAGCACAGCCGCCGGGCGAGCACCCGGCGGCGCACCTCGCTATCGGGCATGTCCAGGTGGATCACCCCGTCGATGTCGTAGCTCTCCAGGAAGAACTCTGCCTGCCGCCTGTTGCGAGGGAAGCCGTCGATGATGAACCCGTAGTTCCAGTCGTGGTCGGCAAGCCGCTGCCGCACGACCCCCTCCACCAGGTCGTCATCCACGAGCTCCCCGGCCGCCATGGTGCGCCGGACCTGGGCGCCCATCTTCGTGTGCTGCTGGACGTTCCAGCGCAGGATGTCGCCGACGCTGATGTGCACCAGGTCGAGGTCGGCGGCGAGCATGCCGCTCTGCGTGCCCTTGCCGCTGCCCTGCACTCCCATGATCACGTACTTGCGCATGCCGCTCCGCCGGACCTCCGTCTTCCTGTCAGCCCGCCGCGGCGCCGGGATCGTCACCCCGGGCGAGCGCGAACCTCCGCTCGCACCACCGGCGCAGCCGGGGATCCAGGGTCGCCCGGAGGACCGGCCAGTCCTCGCGCAGCAGCCGCGCGTTCAGCAGCCTGGCCACGTCATTGCGGCGGCCCTGCGTCAGCACGATGCCGTACATGCTGCGCCGCGCCGGGTCGTCGGACACGTCGAACTCGCGCATGCCCGGCCAGGACAGGTGGCTGGGCAGCACCACTACTCCCCGCGACGGCCCGCGCAGTTCCTCCGGGCCGCTGGGCAGCCGCCCGGCCAGGCCCGGCCGGCCGACCAGGAAACCGAGAAGCGACATGACGACGATTATCACCGACGGCCGCGAGATCCTGCCGGGCGGGCACGCGGCAGCCACCGCCGGGCGGCGATAGGCTCAAGGCATGTCCAGCGTCGGCGGCCGGCCGCGATGGCGTGTCCTGGTCACCCCGAGGTGGCTGGCCTGGCATGCCTTCGCCGTCGTGGCGTTCATCGGCATGCTCTGGCTGGGTGACTGGCAGTTCCACCGGGCGCTGTCCGGCAACGGGCTGAGCTGGGCCTACACCTTCGAGTGGCCGCTTTTCGCGATCATGGGCGCTATCTTCTGGGGCAAGACCGTCCGCGACGAACTGTGGCCCAGGCCGGACACGGGCGATTCCCGGGAGCGGGTGAGCCTGCCGGATGGCGCGCTGGCGGCCCGCCCCGGCGCGGCCCCGGGACCGGGCCAGGACGGCGCTGCAGCGGGCCAGGCCGGCGGGGAGGACGACGAGGCCGAGGACGCTGAGCTGGCCGCCTATAACGCCTACCTGGCGCGCCTTCATGAGCAGGTCCGCGGCCATGGCAGGTGGCACGGGCTACGCTAACTCCTGGCATCGGCCAGCCGGGCGGCGAGCAGCCCGGCACGCCAGCCGCGGCGTGAGCGGGCGATGAGGCAGGGAGGCAGGACAGTGCAGGCGGACCGGCTTCGGGCGGCAGTGCTCCGCTACCGGGTGATGGCCTACATCACTGGCGTGGTCCTCATCGTGCTGTGCTTCGCCGGGATTCCGCTCCAGGTGGTGGCGGGCAACGACATCATCGTCAACGACGTCGGGACCGCGCACGGCATCCTGTACCTCATCTACCTGGCCGCCGCGTTCTGGATGACCAGGCAGGTAGGCATGAAGGTGGGCAGCCGGGACACGGTCGTCGTGCTGCTCGCCGGCACGATCCCGGTGCTGACCTTCGTGGTCGAGCGCTGGGTCACCCGGCGCTACATCAACCCGGCCCTGGCTGCCGCGGAGGCTGGCACCCCGCGCCTGGCCGGCGAGGCCGGCCAGGGCGGCGGGCAGCCCGCATCCAGCCGACCGCCGGCCCGCTAGCATCCGCGGAGCCGTGTGGGCCAGCAGTACTTCGCCGAGCACCCGGCAGCGGCGCGGCGGCCGGGCACCGTCCATGTCGTGCTCAGCGGGCTGCACCTGAAGCTGGACACCGACGCCGGGGTGTTCTCCCCTGGCCGCCTGGACCCGGGCACCAGGCTGCTGCTGGACACGGCACCGGATCCGCCGGGTTCCGGTGAGCTCATCGACCTGGGATGCGGTTACGGCCCGCTGGCGCTGGCGATGGCGGCCCGCTCCCCCGCGGCACGGGTCTGGGCGCTCGACGTCAACCGCCGCGCGCTGAGCCTGTGCCAGGCGAACGCTGCCAGCGCGGGGCTGGCGAATGTGCTCTGCACCACGCCCGATGATCCGGCCATCCCGGCCGTCGTGGATCTGATCTGGTCCAATCCGCCGATCCGGATCGGCAAGGCGGCACTGCACGGCCTGCTGGCCGCCTGGCTGGCCCGGCTCGCCCCCGGGGGTACCTGTTACCTGGTGGTTCAACGGCACCTGGGCGCTGACTCACTGCACCGGTGGCTGGCCGGCCAAGGCCGAGCCGTCGGCCGGGTCGCCGCCAGGGGCGGCTACCGGGTGCTCCGGGTACATGCCGCGGGCGCCGGGGGCACGGCAGGCTCATGACGACACGCCCCGCTCCGCGCCAGCGCGATCAGCATGCGAGCCCCGGTGGCCGGCGCCAGCTTGGCCCGACCGAGGTGAAGCGGCTCAACCGGTCCTGGCGGCAGCGCACCGAAGCCCGCGCCGCGCTGCTGCTTGACTCGGTCAGCCAGCCATACAACCTCGGCTCGATCCTGCGGACGGCGGCGGCATTCGGCGTCGAGCGAGCCTGGCTCTGCGGCGACACCGCGCCGCCGCATCATCCGTCCGCGCGCAGGACCGCGCTGGGCGCCGACCGGCTGCTGACCCTGGACTTCCAGCCGGGCCGGGCCGGCGTCCAGGCGGCAGTCGCCGCCGCGCGGGCGGACGGCCTGCGCGTGGTCGCGCTCGAACTGGCATCCCGCGCGGTTCCGCTGCATGACGCGCCGCTCGATGGCGACATCTGCCTGGCCGTGGGGCACGAGGACCGCGGCTGCTCGCCATGGCTGCTCGCCGCGGCTGACGTCGTGGCCTATATTCCGCAGCCCGGCCGGATCGGGTCGCTCAACGTCGCCGCCTCCGTGGCGATCGCCCTGGCCGAGGCCCGCGGGCGCGAGTGGCGGGAGCGGCGGGAGCCCTGACCGGAGCAGGCCCGCCGGATGGGCATACTGAAGCCGTGCGCTGCGCCTTCCTGGACTCCGCCCCGCCGCTCGCCTTCGCGCACCGCGGCGGGGCCGCGCACCATCCCGAGAACTCCTGGCCCGCCTTCGAGCACGCGGTGCGCCTTGGCTATGCCTACCTGGAGACCGACGTGCACGCGACGGCCGATGGCGTGCTGGTCGCGTTCCACGATCGCCGGCTCGACCGGATCACCGATTCGACCGGGTGGATCTCGCGGCTGCCGCACCGAGAGGTCGCGACCGCGCGTATCGCCGGCACGGAGCCCATTCCCGTGGTCGAGGACCTGCTGATGGCGTGGCCAGGCGTGCGATTCAATCTCGACCTCAAGCACCCTGCGGCGGTCCCGGCGCTTGCCCGCGTGCTGCGCCGCACCGCGGCCTGGGACCGGGTGTGCATCACCTCGTTCTCCGCCCGGAGACTGCACGCGATCCGCCGGGAGCTCGACCGCCCGGTGTGCATGGCCACCTCCCCGGTGGCCGCGGGCGTGCTGACGCTCGGCGCACCGCCTGACATCCTCGCGGCCAGGTTCGCGCGGCTGTCGGTGCGCTGCGCCCAGGTCCCGGCAGGCTTGGTCACCTCCGCGTTCGTCCGCCGGGCGCACGCCGCCGAATTGCAGGTGCACGCGTGGACGGTCAACGATCCCGTGCGCATGACCGAGCTGCTGGACCTGGGCGTCGACGGGATCATGACCGACGAGATCACCACGCTGCGCGACATCCTGTCCGGGCGCGGGCAGTGGCCGACCGACGGCGGCGCCTGAGCCCCGCGCCGGTCCCTGCTCATGCCGGGCACGGTTGAAACCTGCCCGCCGGGGAATCTTGTCCGGGTACTCGCCGTTGTCTAAGTGAACGGCTGAGCGCCTGGGAGGCACGGACTTATGGCCGAACGCGCACTACGCGGCACCCGGCTCGGAGCGACGAGCTACGAGAACGACCGTAACACCGACCTGGCCCCGCGTCAGGAGGTTGCCTTCGACTGCCCGAAGGGCCATAGGTTCAGCGTCCCGTTCGCTGCCGAGGCGGAGATTCCCGCTACCTGGGAGTGCCGGGTCTGCGGAGCGGTAGCCCGGACCGCGACGGCGGACCTGCCCGCGCCGCGCAAGGTCAAGCCGCCGCGCAGTCACTGGGACATGCTCCTCGAGCGGCGATCGATGAAGGACCTCGAAGAAGTCCTTGCCGAGCGGCTCGCGGTGATCCGGGGACAGCGCGGCGAGACAGCCGAGCCTCCGCCGCGCCGGTCCTCGCGCCAGCGCAAGAGCGCGTTACTGCGAACCGGACGTCTTCTCTGGTCCGGGCTGTCGCGCCACGCGGGTGCGCGGCGTGCCCGCTAGCCCCCGGGGCAGCGCGAGCACTAGCTCCTGCGGTGCAGACGCGCCTGCACGCCCCACTGGAACACGCGCCAGAACGCCTCGACGACGATCGCCCGGGTCATCTTGCTGGCCCCTCTGGTGCGCTCGATGAACGTGATCGGCACCTCCACAACGGTCAGGCCCGCCTGAGCCGTCCGCCTGGCCAGGTCAATCTGGAAGCAGTAGCCCTGCGACTGGACGCTGTCCAGGTCGATCCGGCGCAGCGTGCCCGCCCGGAACGCCCGGAAGCCGCCGGTCAGGTCGCGCAGCGGGAGCCCGAGCAGCACCCGGGAGTAGAAGCTGCCGCCTCGTGAGATGATCTCCCTCGACCTGGGCCAGTTGTGCACCGCGCCGCCGGGCACCCAGCGGGAGCCGAGCACCAGATCGGCGTCCTTCAGCGCGTCCAGCAGCCGCGGCAGCTCCTCCGGCTGATGAGACCCGTCGGCATCCATCTCCACCATGACGCCGTATCCGCGGTCCAGGGCCCAGCGAAAGCCGGCGATGTACGCGGCGCCCAGGCCGGCCTTGCCGGCCCGGTGCAGGACATGAATGGCGGAGTCCCCGTCGGCGAGCTTGTCGGCGAGCTCGCCGGTCCCGTCCGGGCTGTTGTCATCCACGATCAGCACGTCGGCGTCGGGCACCGAGTCACGGACGCGGGACGCGATCGAGTCGATGTTCTCCCGCTCGTTGTATGTCGGGATGATCACGAGAGCACGTCCCGGCTCCGGACGCTGGCTGCTGGATCCGGTCACGATTCCTGCCTTATGTCAGCGGCTACGGAGGCATCAGGGCACGGCTCCCGGCCGGCCATCCGCTCGGCAACTGCCGGCGACCCAGGATAAGCGATCCGCGGTGCCGGTCAGCGCAGCCGCACGCCGTCTTGCGCCACCGCTGACGGAGCGAGCCCGGGCTACCTTCGGACCGGAAGGCATCCCGCCGACGGCAGGGTGCGATCCGTTGTCTACTGGTGCCCGGGCTCCTCCCCGGTCCAACCCCCCACCCAGCCGGAAGCCGCAGCCGCGGCCCGTTCCCGCCGCCGGGCGAGCCGCAGGGCCCGCCACGGCGGCAGCCCGGGCGGCGCACGCCCCGGCCGGCTGGCCCGGTGCTGGACTGCCCAGCAAGATACCGTTGATCGCCGCGATGTCAACCTCCCCTCGCGGGTGCGGCGCGGCCCGGGCAACGGATGACCGGCCCCCTGTTCTGGAATGTCTGTCAGCGATACGATTGAGCCCCGGCACGCAAGGGACGCACGTCGCAGGAAGAACGCGGCGTCTATGGGCATGCCTTCGCACGTCCCTGCTTGCATGACCCGGGCGGATCATCTTCCAGCTGGAGGAAACGCGATGACAGAACGTCCGGAAGCAGAGGTCTCTGAGGCACAGATCGCGGTGCACTGGCGCGAGGAGGACTACTACCAGCCGCCGGCCGCCTTCGTTGCCCAGGCAAACGCCAGCGACCCCGCCATCCGCGAGCGGTTCAGCGAAGAGCACTTCCCCGAGTGCTTCAAGGAGTACGCCGACCTGCTCAGCTGGGACGAGCCCTGGCACACCACGCTGGACACCAGCAACCCGCCGTTCTGGCGCTGGTTCGTCGGGGGGCGGCTGAACGCGAGCTACAACTGCGTGGACCGGCACGCTGCCTCGAACCCGGACAAGGCCGCGCTGATCTGGGTGCCCGAGCCCGAGGACGCCGAGCACACCGTGATCAGCTATCAGGACCTGCACGCCAGGGTGAACGAGATGGCTGCGCTGCTGCGCGAGTTCTGCGGGCTGCAGACCGGAGACCGGGTCACCCTGCACATGCCCATGATCCCCGAGCTGCCCATCGTGATGCTCGCCTGCGCCCGCCTCGGCGTGATTCACTCCCAGGTCTTCGGCGGGTTCAGCGGCATTGCCTGCGGCCAGCGGATCGCGGACTCCGGGAGCCGCGTGCTGATCACGGCCGACGGGTACTACCGGAGCGGCCAGCTCGTCGATCACAAGGTCAAGGCCGACGAGGCGGTCGCTGAGGCCGCGAAGGAGGGCCAGGACGTCGACAAGATCCTGGTTTTCCGGCGGCATCCGGGCCAGTACGCGTCGCAGACGCCGATGGCGGACGGCCGCGATTACTTCGTGGACGAGGTCATCGGCGACTACGCCGGGCGGATCGTGGAGCCCGTCTCGATGGAGTCGACCGCGCCGCTGTTCCTCATGTACACCAGCGGCACCACCGGGCGGCCCAAGGGCGCTCAGCACTCCACCGGCGGCTACCTCTCCTACGTGGCCGGGACCTCCAAGTACTACCAGGACATTCACCCAGACGACGTGTACTGGTGCATGGCGGATATCGGGTGGATAACCGGTCACTCCTACATCGTCTACGGGCCGCTGGCGCTCGGCACCACGAGCGTTATCTACGAGGGGGTACCTGTCTATCCCGACGCCGGGCGTCCCTGGCGGATCGCCGAGAAGCTCGGGGTGAACATCTTCCACACCTCGCCCACCGCGATCCGCCAGCTCCGCAAGGTCGGCCCGGAGGAGCCGAAGAAGTACGACTACCACTTCAAGCACATGACAACGGTCGGCGAGCCCATCGAGCCGGAGGCCTGGCGCTGGTACTACGAGTCCGTGGGCAAGGGCGAGGCCGTGATTGTCGATACCTGGTGGCAGACCGAGACCGGCGGCTTCCTCGGCAGCACGCTGCCCGGGCTGGACGCCATGAAGCCCGGGAGCTGCGGGCCGGCGGCCCTGGGCATCTTCCCGGTCATCTATGACGAGGAGGGCAACGAGGTCCCGAGGGGCTCCGGCAAGGCCGGCAACATCTGCATCCGGAACCCGTGGCCGGGGATCATGGAGACGATCTGGGGGCAGCCCGAGCGGTTCGTCGACGTCTACTACAAGAAGTACTGCAGGAATCCGCAGAGCAAGGACTGGCACGACTGGCCGTACTTCGCCGGGGATGGCGCGGTCCAGGCCGCGGACGGGTACTTCCGCATCCTCGGCCGCGTCGACGATGTCATCAACGTGGCAGGGCACCGGCTCGGCACGAAGGAGCTAGAGTCCGCTGCGCTGACAGTCCCGGAGGTCGCCGAGGCAGCGGCCGTGCCGGTGGTGGACGAGATCCGCGGCCGCGCAGTGGAGATGTACATCTCGCTCAAGCCCGGATTCGACGCGACACCGGAGATGGCGCACAAGGTCACCGCCGCGATCGAGACCGAGATCGGCAAGATCGCCCGGCCGAAGAACGTCTGGGTCGTGCCGGACATGCCCAAGACCCGGTCCGGGAAGATCATGCGCCGGGTGATCGCCGCGGTATCCAACTTCACCGACGTCGGCGACGTCACGACGCTGGCCAACCCGGAGGTCGTCGAGGACATCCGGCATCAGGTGCAGAGCGCCAAGCTGGCCAAGGGCGAGCTGCCGCGCGACCTCACCGAGGCCGAGCGGGCGGAACTGGAGGCGTTCGGCAACGCCTGACGGCCCGCTACGCCCCGCTGCGGCCGGGCCGGACCCGCGGTCAGCGGGTTCCGGCCCGGCCGCTGACCGTGATCAGCCGGCTTAGCAGCCGGCCGGGCCGGCTGCCCCGGATGGGGCTGCCCCGCCCGGCGACGGCTGCGCGGGCGCGTGGTCCGGCGCGGCCGCCGCGCCGGACCCGCCGCTCTCCCGGGTCGCAGCGCCGCTGCCAGCCTGATCCGCCTGATCCTCCGGCTTCCGGCCCTCAGGGGCCGGCGGCAGCACGCCGCCGGAACGCCGCTGGGTGTAGATGAACCAGGCGAGCCCGGACAGGGTGCCCACGATCGCCACGAAGAAGTTCAGCCGGAGGCCGAGGAAGTAGGCGGAGGAGTCGATCCTGATGGTCTCCTCGAAGATCCGGTAGGCCGAGTACCCGGCCGCGTACAGGGCGAGCAGGCCCGGCGGCCGGATGCCGCGGTGGTGGCCGAGCCATACCAGTACCGCGGCCCAGGCCAGGTCGAAGATCATCTCATACAGGAACGACGGCTGGAACGTGGTGTAGTGCAGGTACCTGGCCGGCATGCCGGAGTGCAGCCGCGCGTAGTAGCTGATCTCCAGGCCCCATGGCAGGCTGGTCGGCTTGCCGAACAGTTCCTGGTTGAAGTAATTGCCGATGCGCCCGATCGCCTGCGCCACCAGCAGCGCCGGAGCGGTGGCATCGCCGAACACGCGCCAGTCCTCGCCCGCCCGCTTGACCCGCCAGATCCCGACGGCACCCCCGGCGATGACGCCGCCCCAGATGCCCAGCCCGCCGTCCCACACCGCCAGGAAGCCGTACCAGACGTGCGGCATGTCGAACGGGGTCGTGATGTCGAAGTAGATCCGCCCGCCGACGATGCCGGCCGGGACCGCCCAGGTCGCCACATCGGTCACCAGCGCCGGATCCCCGCCCGCGGCCCTCCACCGCCGCCGGATGATGTAGATCGCCAGCGCGATCCCGATCACGTACATCAGGCCGTAGAAGTGGATGAACGCGGGCCCGACGTGGAAGCCGTTGATCGGCGGGCTCGGGATGTGCATGACCATGGTCAGAGACTAAACCCGCCGGGCCGCGCTCCGGTCTCCGGACCTCAGCGCGTCTGTCTGGATCGCGGTGATGTGCCGCTCGCGGGCTCGCCGGCATCGCTACGATGTCCGGCTATGGCGGCTCTTTTCAGCCGGATCATTCCGATCTTGTTCGTCAGTGATCTTGAGGCTGAGCGTGACTTCTACCTCAGCCTCGGCTTTCATGTCACCTATGAGGGACCGGAGTACCCGGACTTCCTGGCACTCGGCCACGGGCCGGTCGAGTTCGGCATAGAGCGCCGCGCGGGCTTCAGCCCGCGGCTACCGGACCAGGTGCTGGCCTGGCAGTTCGGCATCCGGGACGTGGAGGCGGCGCGGAAGGTCCTTGCCGACGCCGGGGTCACCTTTACCGAGGAACTGATGACACCGGGCGAGGACTGGCAGTACCGCGTCCTCCATGCGCGCACCCCTAACGGCTATCACCTGCTGCTCGAAGAGGGAAGCGACTGACGACCGCGCGGGCCGGCGGGGCTCCCGGCTCCGGCCGCGGCAGCCCGGGCCCGGAGCCCGCCCGCTGGTCCCCCGCTAGCCGGCCAGGCCGAGCAGCCGTGCCGCGTTGCCGCCGAGGATCAGCCCTTCGTCCTCGCTGCCCAGGCGCAGTGCCGTGATGTCGGCCACGGGCTGATCCGAGCCCATGTCAAACGGCCGGTCCGAGCCGAGCAGCACGCGCTCGGGCCCGGCCCAGGCCACCAGCCGGGCCAGAGCGGCCCGGTCATGGGTCAGCGAGTCGAAGTGCAGCCGCGCGAGCAGCCGCGCCGGGTCCGCGGCAGAGCGGGACGCTGCCTCCGGGCGCACCGACTGCGCCCGGGCCAGCCTGCCGAGCACAGACGGCAGCGTGCCGCCGCCGTGCGCGAGCAGTATCCGCAGCCCGGGGAACCGCTCCAGCACGCCCGAGGCGGCCAGGTGCGCGGCGGCGATCGCCGTCTCGGTCGGGTTCCCGACCGAGTTCCACAGGTAGTACTCGGAAAGCGCCCGGATGCCGAGCCCGCCGGTGGTGGGATGAACGAAGATCAGCGCGCCTGCCGCCTCCGCCGCCTCCCAGAACGGGAGGAAGGCGTCGTCGCCCAGGTACCGGCCGCCCGCGCTGCACGGGACCTCTGCGCCGCGCAGCCCCGGCAGCCGCATGAGCCTGATCAGCTCGGCTGCCGCGGCGGCGCCGTCCTGCACCGGAACCGCGCCGAGCGCGGTGACCCGCGGATGAGCAGCGGCACGTGCCAGGGCCTCGTTCTGGACCCGGCACGCCGTCACCGCCTCGGCCAGCTCACCCGGCTGCGGGCCGGCCGGCACGAGCTGGATCCACGGCGACAGCAGCAGGTGATCCACGCCCTGCTCGTCTGCCTCGGCGAGCATCCGGTCCACATCGGAGGGCTCCCGGACCACCGAGCGCAGCTCCTGGCCGCGGAAGATCACCACATGGCGACCATCCTCACGGCGCAGTTGCGGCCGCCACCGTTCGGGTACCGGCTCGGTGAGCATCTCCGGCACGATCACATGACAATGAACGTCTACCACCAGCCGGACGGCCCCGGCAGGCGGCTGCGCCCGCCCGGGTATCACCGGACCTGTCACCGCCCCCCGCCCAGGTAGAGCGAGGCGATCTCCGGGTGCTCCAGGATCTCGCGGCCGGACCCTGCCAGCCGCACGCGGCCGTTCTCCAGCACGACGCCATGGCCGGACAGCCGCAGCCCGGCCCTGGCGTTCTGCTCGACCAGCAGCACGGTCTTCCCGCTGTCGCTCATCATCCGGATGGCGTCGAACACGGTCCTGAGCGCCCTGGGCGACAGGCCCATCGAGGGCTCGTCCAGGATGATGAGCCGCGGGTCCAGCATCAGGCCCCTGGCGAACTCCACCAGCCGCTGCTGCCCGCCGGAGAGGCTCCCCGCCTTCCTCCCGGCCCACTCGGCCACCTCGGGGAACATCTGCTCGACCCGCTCGCGGCGGCGGGCGAGCTCCGCCCGGCTGCCGATCGTGTAGCCGCCGAGGTCGATGTTCTCCCGGACCGTCATCTCCCGGAAAAGGCTGTGGTTCTGGGGTACCTGCACCACTCCGAGGTCGAGGACCTGCCGCGGGCTGCGGCCCGTCAGCTCCTGCCCGTACAGGGCGATGCTGCCGCGGCGCGGGCGCAGCAGCCCGCTGATCGTGGCGAGCAGCGTCGACTTGCCAGCCCCGTTCGGCCCGACGATGCAGGTGATCCCGCCCTCGGGGACCTCGAACGAGACCCCGTGCAGCACGTCTCCCCCGCCGTAACCAGCCACCACCCCGCTGACGACCAGCGCGGGCGGCGGATCGCCGGCCAGCGGATCGCCGGCCAGCGGATCACCGGCCGGCGCCGTCACCGGAGGCCCCTTCGCCGTGGACATCCACGCCCAGGTACGCGTCGAGCACCCGCGGGTCGTCACGGACCTGCTGCGGCGGGCCGCTGGCCACGACCGTGCCGTAGTCCAGCACCGTGACCCTGTCGCACAGCTCCATGACGAACTCCATGTTGTGCTCGACGATGAGGAACGTCCGGCCCGCCGCGTTCAGCTCCCTGATCCGGCCGGCCAGGTGGTTGATCAGCGACGGGTTCACCCCGCCGGCGGGCTCGTCGAGCAGCACCAGCTGCGGGTCGGCTACCAGGACATAGGCGAGTTCCAGCAGCTTGCGCTGACCGTAGGACAGAGTGTCGGCCAGCGCGCCCGCGTGCCGGGCGATCCCGGTGAACTCCAGCAGCTCCATCGCCCGGCGCCGGGCAGCCGGGCCGCCGGCACGGGCCAGCGGGTTACGCGCGCGCCACGGCCTCCCGGAGCCGGCCCGCTCGCCAGGCCGCTGGTGCTGGGCGGCCACCAGCATGTTCTCCAGCACGGTAAGCCGCGGGAAGATCCGGGTGAGCTGGAACGTGCGGCCGATGCCGAGCGCGAACACCTTATGCGGCGGGGCGTTGGTGATCCTCTGCCCGGCCAGGTACACCTCGCCGGCGTCAACCCGCTCGTATCCGGTGATCACGTTGAACAGGGTGGTCTTACCCGATCCGTTGGGCCCGATCAGCCCGGCTATGCTGCCCTCGGCGACCTCGATCCCGGCCCCGTTCAGCGCCTGGACGCCGCCGAACGACTTGCTGACCTGCTCTGCGCGCAGCAGCGGGGTCACCGGCTCTGCTCCCTGGCATGCGCCGGCCCGGCCGGCCGGTCCTCGCCGGCCGTAGCGGGCGGCGCAGGCAACGATGGCGCCGCCCCGCCGGCGGGCGCGGGCGCCATCCTCATCGCCCGCCAGGCGGTCAGCCGCTCCCCGGCGGTCGGGATGACCCCGCGCGGCAGCACGAGGATGACGAGCAGGAATATCACGCCGAGCAGGATCTCGCTCAGGTAGGCGTTGTTGAGCTGCTGGGTCAGGTACTGCTGGGCCGGCTCCAGGACCAGCGCGCCGAGAACTGGCCCGGCGACACTGCCAAGGCCGCCGAGGAACGCCATCAGCGCGACCGTGAGGTCGAAGATCGGGTCGTAGGCGGACTGCGGGTACACCTGGCCGATGAAGAAGAACCACACCGCGCCGGCCAGCCCGGTGACCGCCCCGGAGATCACCAGCGCGGCCAGCTTGACCGGCATCGCGCGCACGCCGAGCCCCGCGGCGCGGTCCTCGTCGTCACGGATCGCGCGCAGTTGCAGGCCGAACCGGGACCCCCGGATCAGCCAGGACAGCGCGACGGCCAGCACCGCCAGGGCCAGGGCCACGTAGTAGAACCTGTCGTCGAAGGTCACCGGCGACCAGAGCAGGAACGGCGCGTTCAGCCCGCTGGTGCCGTTGGTGACGGCGATGTTCGAGGCCACTAGCTGGAAGATGAAGAAGATCGCAATCGTCACGACCACGAACGTGTGCCGCCGCACCCGCAGCGCGACCAGCCCGAACGGGACCGCGATCAGCGCCGCGACAGCGGCGGACAGCGGCAGCAGCGCGAAGATCGCCGCGCCGGTCACCTGCCAGTCCCGCGCTGCTATCCCGGCCGCGTAGGCGCCGCTGCCGAAGAACACGGCATGGCCGAGCGAGATGTAGCCCGAGTAGCCGGAGAACATGTTCCAGGCTGCGGCTGCTGCCACGAAGATCATCGCGTCAAAGCCCAGCGTGGCCGCCTCCTGGTTGGTGACGGCCAGCGGGAAGGCGATGGCCGCGGCCACCAGCACTGCGAGGCCGCCGTAGCGCAAGCGCGCGAGCGTCACTGGGCCCTCGCAGCCCGGCGGCCGAACAGCCCGGTGGGCCGCAGGGTGAGCACGAGCACCAGCGCCGCGTAGAAGACCGCCACCGACCACACCGGCTGCCAGATGTCCACCACGGACTCGATGGTGAGCATGAACACCGACGCGGCCAGCGCGCCGCCGATGCTGCCAAGGCCGCCGAGCACGATCACCGCGAGCAGCCGGGAGATCAGGTCGTAGCCGCTGTTGGGGTTGAAGCCCCCGCCGGTGGCCCCGAACGCCATGCCGCCGATCGCGGTCACCGCCACGCCGATCCCGAACGTCACGGCGGCGACCCGGCTCACGTTGATGCCGACCAGCAGCGCCGCCGTGCGGTCCTGCATGGTGGCGCGGACGCTGCGGCCGAACCTGGTCCGGTACAGCAGCCCGTACAGGACGGCCACCACCACCACGGCCAGGCCGAAGCAGTACAGGTAGATCTCGGGCAGGTAGAACCCGAGGACATGCAGGCTCGAGGTCACCGACGGACCGGTCAGGTTCACGTAGTCCGGTCCGAACGCCCAGTAGAGCGCGCCCTCGATGATGATCGCCACGGCATAGCAGGCCAGCAGTGACATCGAGGTGCGCTCGCGGCCGCGCAGCGGCCGGATGAAGGCCCACTGGATCACCACGCCGATCACGAACATCGCCGGCACCGTCACCAGCAGCCCGGTGAACAGGCCCAGGTGCAGGTGCACGGAGAGCGCATAGCTGAGGTAGGCGCCCAGCACGACCAGGATTCCCTGGGCGATGTTGATGATGTCGAGCACGCCGAAGATGAGCGTCAGGCCGACGGCCATCAGCGCGTACACGCCGCCGCTCAGGATTCCGATGATGATGTTGTGCAGCAGCTCGGTTCCCATGCGCCTCTCCGCCATCCCCCGCTAGGTTCCCGGCCTGCCCGCGGCCTGCTGGCCTGCCAGCCCGCCACACGGGCGGGCTGGCAGGCGCGGTGACTCAGCTCGTCCAGGCCGGCTTGGGGAACAGGACCTTGACCGACCCGGTGTCGCTGGACGGCAGCACCTGCACGAACTTGCCATGCTGCCACTGGAAGATGAACGTCGTCGCCGATCCGTTGCGGCCCAGCGAGTCGAACTTGACCGGCCCCTGCACGCTCTGCAGGGTGACCCCGCTGTGCAGGTAGGCGATGATCTTCTTGTTGTCGGTGCCGCCGGTTGCCTTGACCGCCTGCGCGGCGACCTGGCCCACCGAGTAGGCCTCCGCGACGTCCGCGTTGATGTCCGAGGGCGTGCCGCCATACTTGGCGATGTACTCCGCGACCATCTTCTGGCTCTCCGGGTTCTTCGACCCGCCGTACCAGGCGTTCGGCACCATGATCCCGTCAGCGTTGCCGGCGCCGACCGCGCTGATGAACGCCGCGCCCTGATCCGGCCCGGCGGCCGCGATGAAGATCTTCGGGGTGTAGTGCTGCTGCTCGAATACCTTCATGAACGCCCCCACGGTGGGCACGTCGGTCGAGCCCAGCACCACCATCTGCGCCCCGCTGCTGGCCACGTCGCTGGCCGCGGGCGCGTAGTCGGGCACCTCCGCCGGGAAGATCTTGGAGTACACGGTCTTGATCCCGGCGGCCTGCAGCGTCTTCTGGGTGAGCTCCACCGGGGGGTCGGCGAACGGGTCGTCGGCCATCGGGTAGGCAGCGGTCTTCGGCCGCTGGCTCGGCGGCAGGGACTTCACCCATGCGGCGAACGGCACCATCTCGTCCTCGATCGGCAGGGACACGTCGAACACGTTGTGCGCGGACTCGTTGGCCGGCGTGGTGAATACCGTCGGCGCTCCGCCCGCGCCCTCGATGAACGCGTATCCGTTGCGCGCCGCCACCGCCGACGCCGGCGTGGTCAGCAGCGACGAGAACGGGCCGAAGGTGAGGTTGACATGGTCGGTGGAGATCAGCTTGGTGTAGTTGGTCACAACCTGGGTCGGACTGCTGGCGTCATTGAGGATGATCAGCTTGACCTTGCGGCCGAGCAGGCCGCCAGCGGCATTGACATCGCTGGCCCACAGCTCGTAGCCGCGCTTGAACGCCTGGCCGTCGGCCGAGAAGTCGCCGGTCAGCGAGAGGGACGCGCCTATCAGGATCGGTGCCTTCGAGTGGCTCGAGGGCGTGCTCGGGCTGCTGCTGCACGCGGCCACCAGCGCGGCCGTGGCAGCGGCTGCCGCGCCAAGGGCAAGGAACCGGGTGCGGTGTGATCTCATCCCCGGCCCTCCTTCCGGTAAATGTCTGCCTGACTTGGATGGGGGTGGTGGTATGGCGTTAGTCGGGGTCGAGCCCATCGGGAACCTCCTCATGCTCGCTGACCAGGCGCATGCCCGCGGAACTCGCCTCTAGCTCCAGCAAGGCGGCGAAGTCCTGCTCGCCATGGCCCCGTCCGATCAGGCACTGGACAAGCTGATGGACCAGGCTAGCCACTGGCAGCGGCACCTCAAGCTGGCGAGCCGCGGCCAGCCCGAGATCGAAGTCCTTGCGCAGCAGCCTCGCCGTGAAGGTGGCCTCGAAATCCAGGTTGACATACGCCGGCGTCTTGTATCGGGTGAATGTCGACCCCATGACGCTGTTGTTGAGGCAGGCGAGGAATGCCGCCCGGCTGATTCCGCTCTTCTCCGCCAGCACCGTGACCTCGGCCATGGACTGCGCGACCGTGCCGAGGAACAGGTTGTGGCAGATCTTGACGATCCGCGCCAGCTCGCCCTCGCCGACGTAGGTGGCGCCGGCCCCGATCAGCGCCAGGTACGGCCGCGCGGTGTCGAAGGCCTGCCGCGGCCCGGACACGGCAAGCGTCAGCTTGCCGGCCCGCGCCACCCGCGGGTTTCCCATGACGGGGGCGGCCAGCAGCGCGCAGCCGCGCTGGGCGAGCTCATTCCTGATGTGCGCCGAGGCCTCTGCCGAGATCGTCGAGCAGTCCACCAGGATCGCCGGGGCATCGCCGCCGGCGGCCAGCCCGTCCGGGCCGAGCACTGCGGCGGTCAGGTCCTCCGAGGTGCCGACCGTGGTGAACACGATGTCCCGGCCGGCGAGGTCGGCTGCGGAGTCAACGACCTTGGCCCCGAGCCCGGCCAGCGGCGCGGCCTTCGCCCGGGTCCGGTTGTAGACGGCTACATCGCAGTCCGCCGCGAGCAGCCGCCGGGCCATCTCGGCACCCATCCGCCCGGTTCCCAGCCAGCCAAGCCGGAGGGCTCCCCCGGTGTCGCTCGTCCCGCTCATCTGCCTCATTCCGCCCTGATCACGCCCGGGCCCGCGATGACCCGGCCCCGGGCCCGGAACAGATCCGCCATGCTCACAATCGTTTGCAGACCGAGCGTGGACCACAGCCCGGCGCCTTGTCAACGGCCCAGGCCAGGACCGGCCCGGGCGAGTCACAACCGTTATCTGATTGACGGCGAACGGCTACCTTTGCTGAGCGCCCGCCCGTGTCGTGACCTACGGCGACGCCGTGGCAGAAGGCCGTGCAGCAGAGGGCGACGCCGTGGAACCGCGCACCACGAGCTCGGGCGCGAGATAGAGCACCTTCACCGGGCCGCGCCCGCCGATCCGGTCCAGCAGCAGCTGCGCCGCCTCCGTGCCGACCTGATAGTGCGGGAACCTGATCGTCGTCAGCGGCGGCCGCAGCCGGTCGATGAACGGCATGTCGTTGAACCCGACGACGGAGATATCGTCCGGGCAGCTCAGCCCGGCCTCATCGAGCGCGGTGTAGCAGCCCACGGCCAGCATGTCGTTCCCGGCCGCGATCGCCGTGCACCCGGGCGGCCTGCCGCTCCCCGCGGCCCGGTCCAGCAGCAGCCTGCAGCAGCGCACGCCCTCCTCGACGGTGAACGCACGCGCGAACACGACCAGCTCGGGTATCACCGGCAGCCCGCTTGCCTCCATCGCGGACCGGAAGCCCCGGTACCGGCTCAGCCCGGTGGACATCTCCTGCGGGCCGGCGATGTGCGCGATCCTGCGGTGGCCGAGCCCGGCCAGGTGAACCACGGCCATCCGGACCCCGCGCTCGTTGTCCACCGACACCGACGGGAAGCTGTACTCCTCCGACAGCCGGTTCATCAGCACCACCGGCAGGTCGGCGCGGGCGGCCTCGGCGAGCACCGGATCATCCTTGTGAGCGGTGGCCACCGCGAGCCCGTCCACGTGCCTGGCGCGCATCTGCTCGAAGATCATCTGGGCCCGCTGGTCGTCGGAGTCGGTGTTGCCGATCAGCGCCACGTACCCGGCGGCAGCCAGCCGGTCCTCGAGCCCCCGCACGATCGGCGGGAACAGCGGGTTGTTGAGGTCGGGAATGAGCACGCCGACCGAGTGCGAGCGCCTGGTGCGCAGGCTGCGCGCCACCGGGTTGGGCCGGTAGCCGAGGGCACTGGCCGCGGCCAGCACCCGCCGCGCCGTCTCCTCGCTGACCAGGATCCGGGTCTCCGGGCTGAGCGCGCGAGACGCGGTGGCGGGGTGAACGCCCGCACGGCGCGCGACATCGCGCAGCGTCACCGGTGGCTCAGGCATCGTCGGGCTCCGCTCCCGGGCTGGTCAACGGCATCGTATCCAGAACGCGGCCGGCGCGGGCGCTCGGCCGCAACGCGGGCGGGCCGCCCGGCAGCGGCCGGCGAGCGCGCGGGCCGTGCGCGGCGCGCGTGGGACGATATGGCCATGCGCATCGCCAGCGTGACCGCAACGGAGCTGTTCGCTGCCGCTCCCCGGCCGCTGCAGGTCATCCGGGTGGGCCTGGTCAGTGACGGGGCCGGGCCGATCCCCGGCCCGGGGTCGCTGACCCGCGTCCGGATCGAGGGCCCGGGCGTCAGCACCCCGGAGCCGGCCGTCCTGGGCGGCTGGGAAGCCGGCCAGGAGCACACGGCCGAGGTCGGCATCGCGGTGGCCGCGCCTGCCGCGCCCGGCTCGCTGCGGCAGGTCACCGTGATCGCCGAGAGCAGCGGGCCGGCGGCGCCCATCCGGGCGGAGGCGCATGCCGAGATCACGGTCGCCGAGCCGGGCTGGACGATGTGGATGGTCAGCCATTTCCACTACGACCCGGTCTGGTGGGCCACTCAGGGCCAGTTCACCCAGAGCCGCCTGCTGCTCCCGGACGCCGACGGCAGGCTGCCCGACGTGCGGACCGCCTTCGACCTGGTCCGGCTGCACCTGGACGCGGCGCGCGCGGATCCCGACTACAAGTTCGTCCTCGCCGAGATCGACTATCTCAAGCCGTACTTCGACGCCTGCCCGCAAGACCGGGACGACCTGCTGGAGCTGATCCGGCAGGGCCGGGTCGAGATCGTCGGCGGCAGCTACAACGAGCCGAACACCAACCTCACATCGGCCGAGTCGACGGTCCGCAATGCCCTGCTCGGCCTGGCCTTCCAGCGCGAGGTGCTCGGCGCCGACCCGTCGGTCGCATGGATGCTCGACGCGTTCGGGTTCGACCCCTCCTACCCGTCGCTGATGGAGTCGGCGGGCCTGGCCGAGTCGGCCTGGGCCCGGGGGCCATTTCACCAGTGGGGCCCGAACCGGACGGTGGGCGACAACCGCCGGATGCAGTTCGCGTCGGAGTTCGAGTGGCTCGCCCCGGACGGCCGCGGCCTGCTCACCGGTTACATGCCCAACCACTACGGGGCGGGCTGGGTGACTCAGGCGGCGGACTCGCTGGCCGAGGCCGAGGAGGCGGCGCTTCGCCAGTTCCGGCTGCTCGCGCCGGTCGCGGCCACCAGGAACGTGCTGCTGCCGGTCGGCGCCGACCACGTGATCCCCTCCCGCTGGGCCACCGGCATCCACCGCGACTGGAACTCCCGGTATGCCTGGCCGCGGTTCGTCACGGCGCTGCCGTCGGAGTTCTTCGCCGCGGTGCGCAAGGAGGCAGCCGACTCCGGCATCTGGCTCACCCCGCAGACGCGCGACATGAACCCGGTCTACACCGGCAAGGACGTCTCCTACATCGACACCAAGCAGGCGCACCGGGCGGCGGAGGTCGCCGTCGCCGACGGCGAGGCGCTGTCCACGCTGGCGTGGCTGGCCGGGGCGGACTACCCGGCGCGGTCGCTGGACCGGGCCTGGCGGCTGCTCGCGTTCGCCGCCCACCACGACGCGATCACCGGCACCGAGAGCGACCAGGTCTACCTGGACCTGCTGGCAGGCTGGCGCGAGGCGTTCCAGCGCGGCGATCACGCGCGCCGCGACGCCGCCGGCTGCCTGGCCGGGCTGGCCGGCACGGCATCGCTGGCCGGCCGCACGGCCGGGGCGGGCGCCGCGGCGATGGCCGTCGTCGTCTTCAACACCCTGCCCAGGCGCCGCTGCTCCATGGTGACCGTCACCGTGGAGCCTCCCGAGTCCGCGATGGCCTGGATGCAGCTGCGCGACGACGGCGGCAGGCCGGTCCCGTTCCTGGCCGGCCAGGCCCGGCGCCATCGCGATGGCAGCCTGGCCCGGCTCACGCTGACGTTCCGCGCCGACGACGTCCCGTCCCTCGGCTACCGCAGCTACCTGCTCGTGCCTGCCGCGCCGGCGCAGGCCGCGGACGCGGGCTGGCAGCCGGCCGCGGGCTGCGTTATTGCCAACGAGATCTTCCAGGTCGAGGCGGATCCGGCAAGCGGCGGCACCGTCCGCATCACCGACAGCCAGACCGGCGCTGACCTGCTCGCCGGCCGCGGCAATGAGCTGGTGCTGCAGGAGGAGTACGACTACCACCCGCGCTGGGGCGAGGGCCCCTGGCTGCTGTCGCCGAAGGGCCCGGGGACCGGGTCGGCAGACCGCCCGGCCCGGGTGCGGGCCGAGCGCTGCCCGGTCGGCTCGCGGCTGGTCAGCGAGCTGACCATGGGCGACCTGCGGGTCACCCAGGAGACGCTGCTGTGGGACGGCGCGGACCGCGTGGAGTTCCGCACCCACGTGGACGGCTCGATCGGCAGGGACCGGCTGCTGCGGGTGCGGTTCCCGGCCTCGGTCCGCGGCGGGCTGCCGGTCTGCCAGACCGCCGCCGCGGTGATCGGCCGCACGCCCGGCGAGGCGGGAGTGGACGTGGCCGAGCATGAGTTCACCATGGACAGCCCGGCTTACCAGTGGTTCGCGGCGGGCTCGACCGCCCGGGTGGCGCTGACCGGCACGCAGGGCAGGCGGCTGCGGGCGATCGGGGTCGCGGAGGTGATAGCGCCCGGCGCGGCGTTCCGCCCCGGGATGACCGGGACCTCCGTTCAGAACGGATTGCGCGGTGTTACCCGCGAGCTGATGGCGGCCCTGGCCGGGGCGGGGGTCACCGGAACGTGCTCCCGGCCCGATGGCCCCCGGTACGGCAGCGTCGACGTGGACTCCAACCTGCCCGACGTGCGGATCGCGCTCGGCGGGCCGGAACAGAACGAGTTCACCGCCGCCGTCCTCGCGGCGGCCAGGCCGGACGGCGACCTGGCCGGGCGGCTCGCTGCCATGCTCGCCGCCAGCGGCACGGCACGGCTCTGGGTACCCGGGAGGCTGCCCCGGCGGGAGGCGCTCGCGCCGGGGGCGGACCTGCGCGGCCCGCTGGACCTCCCGGTGCTTGTCGTGGCCGGGAACGACCTCTGCGCGGCGGTACGGGAGCTGATATCCGACCTCGATGACGCGACGATCGAGGTACCCGCGGCCGATGCCGCCGGCGGCGATCCCTGGCCGGCCGAGGAGGAGCTCGCGGGCCACACGGTCGCGGTGCTGAACCGGGGCACGCCTGGCTGCCTGGTCACCCCGGACGGGGTGATGTACCTGTCGCTGATGCGCTCCTGCAGCGCGTGGCCGTCCGGGGTGTGGATCGATGGCGAGCGGCGCACCGCGCCGGACGGGAGCAGCTTCGCCTGGCAGCACTGGAGCCACACGTTCGAGTACGCGCTCGCCGCCGGGGCCGGCGACTGGCGCAGCGCCGGCTTCCAGGCGGCTGGCCAGGACTACAGCCACGACCTGCTGGCCTGCGTGACCGGGCTGCACGACGGGATGCTGCCCGCGACGGCCAGCCTGGCGAGCGTTGAGCCCGAGGGCCCGGCGCTGCTGGCGCTCAAGCCGCGCGGCAACCCGCTGCATCCCGCCCCGGACGGGGTGCGCGCCGATCCGCAGGCCGGCGTCACGGTCAGGCTGGCCGCGGGCGGGCAGCCCGGCCGCCGGCCGGCCAGCATCCGGCTGTTCACCGGCATCGCGTCGGCCAGCCTGTCGGGCGCCACGGAGGAGCCGGGCGGGGCGCCGCTGCCGGTGCGGGACGGGGCATGCGAGCTGGACGTGTCCGGCCGCGCCGCGGTGACGGCGATCCTCACCCCCCGGCCGTGGCCAGCCGCCCGCCCCGGGCCCGGAGCCTCCCGCGCGCCCGCCGCGCCCGCCGGACCCGCCGGACCCGCCGCGCCCGCCGCGCCCGCCGGCGCGCCGGCGTTCGCCCGGTACTGGCTGCACGGGACCGGGCCGGCCCCGCCCGGCAACATGCCGGTCGCCGTGCACCTCTCCCCCGCCCGGCTGGCGCTGGAGGCAGGCCGGCCGGATGGCGGGGCCGCCGACTCCGCTGGACCGGCCAAGACCGGTCCAGCGGCTGGACGGCTGCGGCTGACCGTCGCCAGCGGCCCCGAGCCAGCGGCCGGAGAGATCGAGCTCGGGATCCCGGCTCCGCTGCGCGCCAGCGTGACCGGCCCTGGCGCACCGGCCGGGCCTGGCGCGCCGGCCGGGCCTGGCGGCGTGACCGGGCCGATCCGGTATGACCTCGGCTCCCGCGGTCACTCAGCCTGGGAGGTCACGGTCACGGCGGCTCCGGGCACCCCGCCCGGACGGTACTTCGCCACCGCGCGGATCACCGCGCCGGACGGCCAGCAGGTCGAGGACGCCGTGCTGGTCAGCGTGGGCGAGCCCGGCGAGCCCCCGCTGGACCTGCCGCTCGATGAGGTGCTTGCCCTTCTCGCGGCGGATGAGCAGGCCGCGGCGGCCGAGGTCGCGGCTGCCCTTGAGCCCGCCCGGCTGGAGGTCCGCCCGGGCCAGGCAGCCACCCTGCGGGTCCGCGTGTCCAGCACGCTGCGGTCCGAGCTTCGCGGCGAGGTAGCCGTGCTGTCCCCGTTCGGCTGCTGGAACGACCGGCAGTGGTCGGCACCGCTGGCAGCCGGGCCCGGCGAGGCCGTGACGCTGTGCTTCCCTGTCACCGTCCCGGACAGCGCACGGCCGGGACAGCAGTGGTGGGCGCTCGCCAAGGTGATGTACTTCGGCCGGGTGCGCTATACCGCGCCGGCTGACATCGTGGTCGTCGGGTGACGCGCGGCCCGGCCCGCGGGTGTCCTGCTGCAGCGCCCGACCGGCGTTCAATCGCACAAGGTGAGACACTGGGTGGCGACGGCGACCACCCACGGAGGCTTGTTGATCCCGGACACCGCCATCTCCGCCGGCAATCTGCCGGCGGAGCAGAACAGCTTCGTCGGCCGTGAGCGCGACCTCGCCGAGCTCGCGGCCATCCTCCGCGATGTCCGTGCGCTGACGCTGTGCGGGCCTGGCGGGATCGGCAAGACCCGGCTGGCGCTCCGGCTGGCCGGCCAGGAACTGCCCAGCTTCCCGGACGGCGCCTGGATGGCCGATCTCAGCGATGTCATGGAGCCGCGGCTGGTCGCGAAGAGGGTCGCGCGGACGCTCGGCATCGTCGAGGAGCCCGACCGGCCGCTCGGCGAGACGCTGGCGGCAGCGCTCCGCTCGCGGCAGCTGCTGCTGATCATGGACACCTGCGAGCACGTCGTCGATGCCTGCGCAGATCTTGTGCAGCTGCTGCTGGCGAGCTGCCCGCGGCTGCAGGTGATCGCCACCAGCCGGGAGCCGCTGCGGGTCCGCGGCGAGACGGTCTGGCGGGTACCGCCGCTCGAGCTGCCAGCCGGGCCGGGCCGGCAGGACGTCGCGCAGGAGGCAGACCTCACGCGGCACGAGGCGGTCCGGCTGTTCGCCGAGCGGGCCGCGGCGGTCCGGCCGGACTTTGCCCTGACGCGGCGCAACGCGCCCGCGGTCGCAGCGCTGTGCCGCACTCTCGATGGCATGCCGCTGGCCATCGAGCTGGCCGCGGCTCGCATGCGGGCACTGTCGGTGGAGCAGGTCGCGGCGCGGATCCGCGACCGGTTCCAGCTGCTCGCCTCGGGTGACCGGACCGCGCCGGCCCGCCAGCAGACCCTGCGGGCGGCGGTGGACTGGAGCTACGAGCTGCTGACCGGCCAGGAGCAGCTGCTGCTGCGGCGGCTGTCGGTGTTCTCCGGCTGGAACCTGGACATGGCCGAGCGGGTCTGCGCAGACGACGCGATCCCGGCCGAGCAGGTGCTGGACCTGCTCGCCGGGCTGATCGACAAGTCGCTGGTGACCCTTGACGGCGAGGTGGCCGGCGATGCAAGGTACCGGCTGCTCGACACCGTCCGTGAGTACGCAGGAGCGCAGCTGACCGGCTCCGGCGAGCACACTGCCCTGCGGCTGCGGCACCGGGACTACATGCTCGCCATCGGCGAGGCCGACGCCCTGGCCGGATTCGCCAGCGGCGGCCTGAGCTGGCCGCAGCGGGTCCAGCTCTTCCGGAGGGCCCAGGCCAACCTGGCCAACTACCGGTCCGCCCTGGACCTCTGCCTGGAGCGCGGAGATCTCAGCGAGGGGCTGCGCATCGCCGCCGCCCTGCGCTCCCCCTGGCTGGCCTACGGCGATGCGACCGAGGGCCTGGACTGGTACCGGCGCCTGCTGTCGGCGGAAGGGTCAATTGACCCGCAGGTGCACGCCACGGCGCTCGCCTACCGCGCGGAGCTGGCGTTCGAGCAGCAGGATTACCGGTCGGCGGGACTCTGGGCGCACGGCTCGCTGGACATCTGCCAGGCCTCGGGCAGCCAGGCGACGGCTGGCCCGCAGCGGCTGCTGGCCCTGATAGCGCTGCGGGAGAACCGGTATCCCGAGGCACTGCGCCTCGCCGAGACGGCGGCTGCGGCAGCGGAGGCGGCCGGGGACAATTGGGAACATGGCCTCGCGCTCAGCGCCAGGGCCGCAGTGCTGGCCCGGCAGGACCGGCTCAACGAGGCCCAGCGAAGCTTCGAGCGAGCGCTCGACGTGCTGCGGGACAACAACGGCTGGGGAATCGCGCAGGTGCTGTACGGCCTCGGCGGGCTGGCCCGCGCCCGCCGTGACTACGACTCGGCGCTCCGTCACTACCGGCAGGCTCTTGACCTGTACCGGGAGATCGACGTGCGGCCCGAGATCGCCCGGTGCCAGGCCGGCATCGGCTGGGTCGGGATCGCCCAGGGGAACGTCGGCCTCGCCGCTGCCAGCCTGACCGAGAGCCTGCGGCTGAGCCTGGCGACCGGCCAGCGGCTGGCCATGGCCCGCGGGCTCGAGGCGTTCGCGCTGCTGGCCGTGATGGCCCAGGGCGGCGCCGGTAACGGGCAGCCAGACCGGGCAGGCCCGGTGAGCCGGGCGCTGCGGCTGCTCGGGGCAGCGCTGGCGCTTCGCGAGGCGGTCGGCCACCGCGCCTCATCGGACGCCCGGGCCAGGCTGGACCGGCTGATCGAGACCGGCCGCCGCGAGCTTGGCGCAGCCACCGCGGACGCCATTCTCAGTGCCGGCGCGGCGATGAGCGCCGACGAGGCGGTCGCGTTTGCCACCACGGAGCCCGGCCCGCCCGCCGCTGCGCCTGGCAGCATGCCCCTGCCCGCCGCTCAGAAGAGCGGTCAGCCCGCGCCCGCCCCGGCGGCTGCCCAGCCCGCGCCGGCGGTTCCCCGGCAGCCGGTGCCGGCCAGCGTAAGCTCCGCCGCGCTCACCGCGCGCGAGCGTGAGATCGCGGTGCTGATCGCGCGCGGGCTGTCCAATCGTGCGATCGCCGACGAGCTTGTGATCAGCCCGGCCACCGCGGCCCGTCACGTCGCGAACATCTTCACCAAGCTCGGGTTCACCTCTCGCGCGCAGCTAGCCGCCTGGGTGGCCGAGCACAGGGCTGGCTAGCGCGGGCCCGGGCCGCCCGGCCCCTTCCTGCCCGCTCCGCCGCGTGCGTCACCGCGCTCAGGGCGCCACCCGGCGGGCGGCCAGCGCGGCGACGGCGCCGCTCAGCGGCGGCGCGTAGCGGGCGGCCCGCCAGGCCAGCCGGGCGCTCGCCGACGCCACGATGACCGGCCGGTTGCGGGCGATCCCGCGCAGCACGTCCGCCGCGAGCGCTTCCGGCGGGTACAGGCGGCCCGTCATCCGGGCCAGGGCCCGCGCCCTAGCGCCCGCGCGCGTTTGCGGCAGGCCCGGGTTGGCGTGGTCGAGCAGCGGAGTGTCCACGAAGCCCGGGCAGATCACGCTGACCCGGACGCCATGCCGGCGGGCCTCAGCCCGTAGCGCCAGGCTGAGGCCGACCACGGCATGCTTGGCGGCCGCGTACGGTGCCAGCAGCGGCGCGGGTACCAGCCCGGCGAGCGATGCGGTGCTGACGATGTGCCCGTCCCGCTGGCCGATCATCAGCGGGTAGGCGGCGTGCACGCCGTGGATCACCCCGCGGAGGTTGACGTCGATTGCCCGGTTCCAGTGGTCCAAGGTCAGTTCCTCGGCGGCGCCTGCGACTCCGACCCCGGCGTTGTTCACCATCAGGTCGAGGCGGCCGAAGTCCCTGCTGACCTGCCTGACCAGGGCTGACACGGCGGCTGCGGCGGTGACGTCGAGGGCGGCGGCGACCGCCCGCCCGGGGCCGGCCGCGGTCAGGCGCTCCGCCACCCGCCGCGCGTCGCTCTCGTCGATGTCCGCGACGATCACCGTGGCCCCCCGCCCGGTCAGCGCGGCCGCCAGCGCCGCCCCGATCCCGGAAGCGCCGCCGGTGACGATCGCCACCTTCGGCTGCGGGCCCGCCCGTCCGCCGCGTCCCGCGCGTCCCGCGCGTCCCGCGCGTCCCGCGCGTCCCGCGCCTCTCGTGCCGGCGATCACGCCGCGACCCGCTCGCCAGGCCGCTCCGGCGCGGCCATGCGGTAGTCGCCGGGCGACAGCCGCCGGGTCGCTAGCCAGTAGCCGACCGTCGAGCCGGGCCACAGCGCCCGGTTCACCCCCCGGGAGTCCAGGTACCAGCTCACGCAGCCGCCCGCCGACCAGACGGCGCGCCGCAGCCGCCGCTGCAGCCGCTCGTTGAACCGCCGCTGGACCTCGGGCCTGACGCTGACCGGCCCCAGGACATCGATCAGGTCCAGGCAGCGCAGCACGTACCGGGCCTGCGCCTCGATCATGAAGATCATCGAGTTGTGCCCGAGCCCGGAGTTGGGGCCGAGCATCAGGAACAGGTTCGGGAACCCGGCGACCGTGATTCCGAGGTAGGCCTCCATGCCGTCGCGCCAGGCGTCCTGGAGGCGCAGGCCGCCCGCGCCGGTGATGCCGGCACGGTCGAACGCGCCGGTGAGGCGGAAGCCCGTGGCATAGACGATCACGTCTGCCCGGTGCAGCGCGCCGCCGGCGGTCATCACGCCGTCCGGGACGATAGCGGTGATCGGCTCGGTGACCAGCTCCACGTTCGGCCGGGTAAGCGCCGGGTAGTAGTCGCTGGACACCAGCACCCGCTTGCATCCGAACCGGTAGCCGGGCGTGACCCGCTCGCGCAGCGCCGGGTCACCGATCTGGCGCCGGATGTGCCAGCGGGCGAGCGCCTCGCCTGCCGCTGCCAGCCGCGGATGTGCGAGGCAGAGGCCCATAAGCTCCTGCTGCCAGTAGATGAGGTACCGGTAGCCCCGCTGCACTGACGGCAGGGCGCGGAACAGGCGGTGCGCCCGCTCGGTCAGCTCACGATCCGGCTTCGGCACGATCCAGGGTGGCGTCCGCTGGAACACCGACACCGCGGCAGCACGCTCGGCAACCCGCGGGATGAGCTGAACCGCGCTCGCCCCGGCGCCGATGACTGCCACTGACCTCCCGGAAAGGTCGCTGGCATGATCCCAGCGGGCCGAGTGGAACTGACGGCCGGCGAACGTTTCCGCGCCGGGTATCTCCGGGACGAGCGGCTGGTGCAGCGGGCCCATGGCCAGGATCAGCGCCCGGCAGCCGACCGCGTCGCCGTCGGCGGTGCGCAGCAGCCACCGGCCGGTCACGTCGTCATACGCTGCGGCAGTCACCTCCGCGCCGAACCTGATGTGCGGTCGCAGGCCGTATCTGTCGGCGCACCCCCGCAGGTAGCTAAGGATCTCCGGCTGAGCGGGGAACAGCCGGGACCAGTCATGCCGCGGGGCGAACGAGTACGAGTACAGCAGCGACCGGATGTCGCACGCACAGCCGGGATAGGTGTTGTCCCGCCAGGTGCCCCCGACGTCGCCGGCCTTCTCCAGGATGACAAAGTCCTGGCGGCCCGCGTTCTTGAGCTGGATCGCCATGCCAAGCCCGGAGAACCCGGCGCCGACGATCGCGATGTCGGCCGTGACGGCCGCGTCCCCGGGACGGCCGGCGAGACGGCTGGTCATGGGGCGATCCCGAGGAGCCGCCACAGCCCTCGGCGGCCCCGGCCCATGATCCCGACCTCCTCGGCTAGCTCCCAGATCTTGCCCACCGAGGCCGCAAGCTCGGCACGGGCCCCGGGACAGCGGTAGGCCTCCCGGACGACGCTGCGGGGGATGCCGAAGTGGCGCACCATCGGACCCGGCGGGCTGAGCATGATCCGGGCCATGCAGCCCAGGATGACCGGGGCGGCGATGCCAAGCATCATCCGCCGGACCGGGCCTAGCTGCGGTACCCGGTGCCGGAGGTAATGCCTGGCGAACGAGATGTGCCTTGCCTCCTCGGCGACATGGATCCGCATGATCCGCTCCTGTAGCGGGTGCAGCCGGTCGCCGCCGCGCAGCAGCCGGCGCTGGACGTGGTCGATCGGGTCCTCGCCGCCGAGCACGAAGATGAAGAACAGCTCCGTGGAAATCCACGGGATCATCGGCGCGAGCTGGGCAAGCAGCGAGAGCGCCCGGGGCATCCCGCGCACCGGCAGGCCGGCGCGGTTCACGAACTCCTGGAACATCATCCCGTGATGTCCTTCTTCGATCGTCTCGTGGTAGACATAGCGGAACTCCGCGGAGCCGTTCGGCAGCCAGAACGCGTAGCTCAGCAGGCCGCGCTTGAGCAGGTTCTCGAACTGCAGCCCGATCTTCATGGCCGTGGCCGCCCGCCACAGCCCGATGCGGGCACGGACCTCCTGCGGCTGCGCCAGATACCAGGGGTGCCGCCGAGCCGGTCGGTTGCGGGCAGGATCCAGCGCGGATCGTCCGGGCGAACGGTGAAGCCGGGGTCCTCCCACGGGATGTCGATGTAGGGCTCCCAGTGCTTGTCCACCGATGCCCGGGAGAGCCGCATCAGGTGCTCGGCATATGCCTGCTGCGCCGTCGTAGGTGTGGTCATCGCGTGGCCTCCTGTGATGATGGCTGCGGGAACGGGGAGCGGCCGGGGGCGACCGGGACCAGCACTGCGGCAAGCGCCCTCACCTGCTCCAGTACCTGGTCCCCGGACCGGTCGATCTCCTCGTCCAGGCCGCGGGTCAGGGCAAGGCCGGTCAGCAGGGCGAGCAGGCCGCGGAGAACGGCGGGTGCCCGTTCCCGGCCTGGCGCCCCAGGGAAGATACGGTCGAAGGTCTCGATGGTGAGTGCCGCTATCCTGTCCACGATGGCCGCGCACATCGGCCGGACCAGCGGGTCGGTCCGGCCGGCCACCGCGAGCTCCAGCAGCGCCGTGACATAGGGCCCGCGGAACAACTCCCACAGCAGGTCCACGGCGCGGGGCGCGGTGCGCTCGGCGGGCGGCAGCCCGGTGAACGCACGCTCATATGCCTCACGCTGACGGGCCAGCAGGTGCTCGACCGCCGCGGCCACGAGCTCGTGCTTGGACCGGTAGTGGTGCTGCTCCGCCCCTCGGGACACGCCGGCCATCCTGGCGACCTCGGCCGTGGAGGTCCCAGCCCAGCCGCGCTCGACCAGACAGGCGACCGTGGCGTCGAGCAGCGCTGCCCGGGTGGCGGCCCGGCGCTCCTGCTGGGTCCGGCGCCGGGAGCGGCGCCCGGCGTGTCCTTGCCGCACCGCGCGCGGCCTGCACCCGGTCCTCGCCATAGTCATTACTCAACGGTAACAAGGTGCCCACTTACAATCAAGCCAGATTGTAAGTGTCGCCCGCGGCGGCCGCCGGTGCCTGGCCGGCCTACATACATGCACGTCGCAGCGCCCGGTGAATGCACTCGCAGCGCCCGGTGAATGCATACGACCATGGCTGATTTGGCTGATGTGACGGCCGCTCCCCCGGCCCTAGCGTGCTGACCAGGAACAGGCCCGGCCCCGTCCGGCCACCTGGAGGGGGATGACCGGACGCCGCGGCCTGGCGCGAGCGGGCCTGGCAGGCCCGGCGGCTCCGGCGGGCCTGGCGTGCCCGGCGGGCCCCGCCGCGGCGCACGGCCTGCCAGGTCCGCTCATTCCGCCGGGGATTCCATGTCATGGCGCGGCCACCGGCACGCCGCCCGGCCACCGGCACGCCGCCCGGCCACGGCCGCCCGGCTACATACCCGGCTACACAGTCTTGACGATGTGCACCGCCCCCGGACGCCGTAGCGTCGGCTGACGAGTACGGACCACCGGCCGCGGGTCGCCGCGCGGAGCGACCTGTGGCGACGCAGGAGGGCAGGCTATGACCGCGATCGAGGCCGTCCGCCATCCGGCGGTCACCCGGCAGTTGCTTGAGCTGTGCCGGCAGCGTCCTGGCACCGTCGCGATAGCCGGGCTGGCCGGTATGGAGCAGGTCAGCTATCCGCAGCTGGCCGACTTCACGATGTCGGTGGCCGCCGCGCTGATGCGGCGGGGCCTGCGGGACAGGGACGTCGTTGCGACCTATCTGGCAGATGCGGCGAGCCATGTCGTGGCGACCCATGCGATCAGGGCCGCGGAGGCCGTTCCGTCGCCGGTGGCGCCCTGCCGCACCGTTCTGGAGATCGCCGGACAGCTCGCCGACTGCGGCGCCCGCATCCTGCTGACCAGCCCGGAACTAGCCGTGACGGCCCTGGCGGCCGCCGACAGGTCGTGGGTGAGGCAGGTCATCACGTTCGGCGAGGCGGCAGGCACGGTCAACCTCTTCAGCATCGTGCCCGCCGGGGCCGTGCCCTGTGCCGGCGAGCGGCCCGCGGTGATGCCAGCCACGGCCGCCGGGCCAGCGCAGCCTGCCGGGCCTGCCGCACCTGCCGCACCTGCCGAGCCTGCGGGCGCGGATCTGGCAGAGACGGCCGATGTGCAGCCGGACGATATCGCGCTGCTGCCCTACGACCGCGAGCCTGGCGGAACGCTTGCCGCCCGGCCGGTGACCAGCCTCGGCCTGGCCAGGCACCTGGGAGAGCTGGCAGGCGCCGTGCGGGTCGGGCCGGAAGACGTGGTCGTGGCCGCTCCGCCTGCCGGTGACGGCCTGCGCTATACCGCGATCCTTGACCACATGCTGCTGTCCGGCGCCACGATCGTGGCGCGCAGCGCGGCCCAGCTTGCCGCCGGTGACTTCGGCGGATACCGGGCCACGGCGGCGCTCGTGCCGGCCGGCGCCGACATCGGCGGCCCGAGGGACCTGCTGCGGACTTTCACCATTTCCGGCTAGAGGCCAGCCGCGCGAGCCCGGTCCTGGACAGCACCATCATTATAACGAAAGCATAACGGGCTTTACGCTCCCGTAACGCAGGGTTCGCCGCTCTTACCCGCTGCCCTCGCGCGGGATACGCTCCGCGAAAGGGAGCAGGAGCGACGGGCACGGCTCGCCCGCCGCAGTCGGTCCGGAAGGCAGGAGCGGCAGATGGCGCAGATCGTCCTCGATGAGGTGACCAAGGTCTACGTCGGCGGCGTCAAGGGCGTCGACGCGCTGAGCCTGGACATCGCCGACGGAGAGTTCATGGTGCTGGTCGGCCCTTCCGGCTGCGGCAAGACCACCGCGCTGCGGATGATCGCGGGGCTGGAGGAGATTACCGGCGGGACCATCTCGATCGGCGGGCGCGTCGTCAATGACCTGCCGCCGAAGGACCGCGACATCGCGATGGTCTTCCAGAACTACGCTCTCTACCCGCACATGACGGTGGAGCAGAACCTCGCTTTCGGCCTGCAGCAGCGCAAGACGCCGAAGAACGAGATCCGCCGCCGGGTGGCCGACGTCGCCAAGATGCTCGGGCTGGAAGACTACCTCAAGCGCAAGCCTGCCGCGCTGTCCGGCGGCCAGCGGCAGCGGGTCGCCATGGGCCGTGCGATCGTCCGCGAGCCACAGGCGTTCCTGATGGACGAGCCGCTCTCCAACCTGGACGCCAAGCTCCGGGTGTCGATGCGGGCCTCGCTCTCCCAGTTGCATGAGCGGCTCGGCGTGACGACCGTGTACGTGACCCACGACCAGGTGGAGGCGATGACGCTCGGGCAGCGCGTGTGCGTGCTGCGCGAGGGCAGGCTGCAGCAGGCCGATACCCCGCAGGCGCTCTTCAACGCCCCTGTCAACCTGTTCGTGGCCGGCTTCATCGGCTCCCCGGCCATGAACTTCGTCACCGCGGCACTGGTCCGGGATGACGGCCCCGCCGTCACCTTCGCCGGGTACCGGCTGCCCGTGCCCGCCAGCGTGCTGAGCGCGAAGCCCGGCCTGGACGGATACTTCGGCCGCGAGCTCATCCTGGGCATCAGGCCCTCGGACTTCGAGGACGCCAGCATCGCCGACCCGGGCTGGGCCCGGATGCCGGTCACCGCGGGGGTGACCGAGGAACTCGGCAGCGAGATCCATGTGCTGTTCAGCATTGACGCGCCGCCCGTGCAGCACGCGAGCATCAGCGACGCGGCAGCCGGGGACGGCGAGGAGGAGGCTATCCCGCTGGCCGGGGGCAAGTCGCTGTGGACAGCCCGGGTCGCGGCCCGCAGCAAGGTCACCACCGGGCAGCCCGTCGAGCTCGCCGTGGACACCGCGAACCTGCAGTTCTTCGACGCCGACAGCGGCCTCTCGATCGGCCATCCCGGTGCGCCGCAGGCCGGCGCGACGGCAGGTCAGGCCAGCGCCGGGTCGGCTGTCAGCGCCGATGACGCCGCCTGAGGCGACGGCACCAGCGCGACAAGCCCGGCAAGCGCGACGGCCAGGATCACCGCCGTCGCCAGCGCCGCGGCCGACGGCGGCCGGCCTATCCCGGCCCCGATGCCGTAGGCCTGCGCGCCGAGGTTGATCAGCCGGGAGGAGACGGCGAGCCCGGCCGCCGCTCCGATGCCGACCGCGACCAGCGCCAGCAGGCCTGTCCTGGTGACCAGGCAGGCCCGTACCTGCGCCGGGGTGAGCCCCATCGCCCGCAGCACCCGGACGTCCCGTGCCTGATCCCGGGCACCGACCAGCGAAGCGGTGAACACACAGGTCAGCCCGGTCATCGCGAGAACGACCAGCAGGCCTGCCATCATCAGCCTGACCACCCCAAGCTGGTCGGCGGGGTTCGCGACGGTCTCCACGTCGAGGCGGCCGCCGGAGGCGCGCAACAGCCTGGCCCGCGCCGCCTCGGGGGTCACTCCCGGGCGCAGAACCAGGCTGTAGAAGACCGGCGGCGCCGCCGCGCCCGCCTCCGACAGCGTGTCCATCCCGTAGGCGAGGACCTGTCCCCCGTACTCGGGCTCGATGATCCGCCCGACGATATGGAAGATCACCGGAACGCCGCCGACCGCCATCCGGACGAACTCACCGACCTGCACGTGCAGGGCGTCGAGCAGGCCCTGGCTTGCCACCGCCTCGCCGGGCGCCCGGTACAGGCGGCCGGCCACCACGTGGAACGGGTAGGGCCTGGCGGACGTCCCCATGCCCAGCGTGGTGATCGTGGACGTCTCCCCGGGCACCAGCGCCGTCGCCCGCACTCCCGGGTATGCCCGGGCCACCTGAGGATCGGCTGCGATCAGCCGCCTCGCTTGCTGCGGGCTGGCCGCGCCCGGGCTCACCGTGACGCTGGCCGCAAGCCCGATGTCCGCCGGGTGGTTCTGCACGTCGTCCAGCGTGGACCAGAAGCCCAGCCCGACCGTCATCATGATCATCGGCACGGCCAGCGCCGCGACCGTCAGCAGCGCGGGCATCCGCCGCAGGAACGCCGCATGCGCGCCCAGCACGATCGGCGCTGGCAGCCTGGCCGCCATGGCAGCGCGGGCGAGCCAGGACAGCCGGCCGCGCGGCGGCGCGTAGCGCACCACCGCGACAGGGCGCACCCGGCCGGCCCGCCAGCTTGGCAGCGCGGCTGCCGCCGCCACGCCAAGCAGCGTGCCGCCCGCGATGGCACCAGCCCACCCGGCCGGCAGCGGGGTCACCGCGGCCGGCAGCCCGGGCAGGCCGTGCAGCAGCGGCATCGTGAGCAGCCGGGCGGCGCCGATGCCGACGCCGATGCCGGCCAGCGCAAGCGCCGCATGCTCGACCACCAGCATGCCGGTGACCTGGGCCGGCGTGAACCCGAGGGTCTTCAGCATGGCCAGGTCCTGCAGTTGCGCCAGCACCCTGCCGCCGACCGCGGTGGCGATCGCGAGCACCGCGGCGCCAAGCGCCACCAGGCCGAACACCGCCAGCAGCAGCCCGAGCAGCGGATACTGGCGAGCCATGGACCGCTGCACGTCCTGCCAGGTGGAGACGGAGAGCACGGCACGGCTGCCGAGCTGGGTGACGACCTGCTGCACCACGAACCCGGTCTGCGCGCTGCTGGCCAGGCGCAGCCCGAGCATCTCCTCGGTATGCCCGGCGACCGGCTCGACGCGCCGCAGCAGCGCCCGCTGCACCCACATCAGCCCGGGCTGGACATCGGGGTAATAGCCCTGGTCCGAGGTGGCGGCCACGCCAATGACCCGGGCCGGCACCTCGCTGCCGTCCAGGCCCTCCAGCACCAGCCGGCTTCCCGGCGCGGCATGCACGGCCTGGGCAAGGGATGCCTCCAGCACCACGCCATCCGGTGCCGGGCGGTCCAGCCAGCGGCCCTGCTCCATCAGGACCCTGCCCACCTGGGGCTGGGCCAGCGGCATCGCCCGGACCTGAACGGGCGCCTTCACTCCGGCGAGAACCATCGTGGCCGGGGCGACCCGGTAGGGGCCCGCGACCGCCATCACGCCGTCCACCCGCGAGCGCAGGCCGGCGACGCTGGTGCCCGCCGCCAGCCGCAGCCAGATCTGCGCGCCCCTGGTCTGGGCGAACAGTCCCGGCCAGGGGTTGGTCGCGCTTGCCAGCAGGGTGGCCGACAGCAGCAGGGCGGTGACGACCCCGGCGACCACCGCAGCCGTGGCCGTGCACTGCGCCCAGCGCGCCCGCAGGTCCGACCGGATCCAGCGGATGACCGCAGGCACCCGGCTATCCCTTGAGCTTCAGCACGCTGGGCAGCGCGTGAGCCTGCTCCAGCATCGCCGGCAGGATGGCGTCGTCGGCAATCATGCCGTCGAACATGCTGATCACCCGCTCGGCCAGGCTGGCCACCCGGGCGTCGTGCGTGACCAGCAGGATCGCCTGCCCGTCGGCATGCGCGTCGCGCAGCAGCCCGAGCACGGAGGCCGCGGCGGCGCTGTCCAGGCTCCCGGTCGGCTCGTCAGCGAGCAGCAGGCTCGGCCGGTGCGCAAGTGCCCTGGCCAGCGCCACCCGCTGCTGCTCGCCGCCGGACAGCCGGGCGGGCGGCAGGCCTGCCTTCCCGGAAAGGCCCAGCCTGCCGAGCAGTTCCTCCCGCCGCCTGGCCGCCTCCCGCCTGGTCATGCCGCTCATCAGCGCGGGAAGCTCGATGTTGTCCGCGACGGTCATGTTGGACACCAGGTTGAAGAACTGGAACACGAAGCCGATGTGCCGCCGCCTTGTGGCAGCCCAGCGCGCCTCGCTGAGCCCGTCCACTCGCCTGCCGCCGAGCCAGATCTGACCTCCCGTCGGCCGCTCCAGGCCGCCGAGCAGGTGCAGCAGGGTGGACTTGCCCGCGCCGGACGGCCCGGTGACCGCCGCGAACTCACCGTGGCGCAGGGACAGGTCCACGCCGCGGACCGCCGGCACCGGGACGCCGTCACCACGGAATGTCTTGGTGAGCCCGGCGGCGCGGAGCAGCACGCCGTCACCGGGCGCCAGGCCCGCGCTGGTCACACCAGCTCCTGCTGGCACCGCTCCAGCCAGTCGAGGTCGGCCTGCAGGTGCAGCATCGCGCCCTCGATGAGCAGCCGCGGGATGACCGCCGCGCGGTCGCTCTGGCTGGCCAGCCTGGACAGCCCGCGCATCAGGCTCAGGTAGTGCCGCCGCTGCCGGTTGATCAGGCTCATACGATCGGCGGCCCCGCACAGCGGCGAGAGCGCGAGCTTCATGAAGAAGTCGTCCCGGATCCGCTGGCCCTCGCTGGGCCCCTCCAGCCAGGATGCGAGCGCGGCCCGGCCGGCGTCGGTCAGCTCGTAGACCCGCTTGTTCGGCCGGTCCGACTGGATCACGTGCTCACCGCGGACCAGGCCGTCGCGCTCCAGCCGCTGCAGCGTGACGTAGATCTGGCCGACGTTGGGCTGCGGGTAGGCCTGCCCGAAGATCCGCTCAAGCTGCGACTTCAGCTCGTACCCGTGCGCTGGCTCCTTGGCGAGAAGCGCGAGCAGTGGCAGCCGCATGCGAGAGTCCTCTCCGGGTAGCGGCCCACGGGGTTCAGCATGCCTATCGTCGCACATCGGCGGCGGCCAGGCGGCAACTCGTTGACCGGTACTTAACGAAGGTATATAACACGCATGTAGCGGTGCCAGGGCGGCAAGGGCCCCGCGGATGCGGAGAAGCGAGCGATGACGCGGCTGTCGGCGAGCGGGCGCCGGTGACGCAGCAGCGGCACCCGGGCGAGAACCGGAGAGGCCGGGCAGGCCGGGCGGGCCGGACGAGCCCGGTCATGCGGGCCGCCCGGGCCGCCGCAGCCGCTGCCGCAGCCGCTGCCGCGACCGCCCTCGCCGGGTGCGGCGGCGGTGCCGCGCCCGCCGCGACGGTCGCCTCGCTCAGCGGCATCGGGCCGATCACCTTCGCCACCGGCAAGGTCGACACCGCCTACCTGCCCGCCCTGCTCGCGCAGTGGAACGCGGCACATCCCCGGCAGCGGGTCACGCTGATCCAGCTACCCGACGACGCCGACGACCAGCATGCCCAGCTCGTGGCCAACCTGCAGGCCCGCAGCGACGCCTACGACGTGATGTCCCTGGACGTCATCTGGACCGCGGAATTCGCCGCCAACGGGTGGATCGTCCCGCTGTCAGCACGCCAGTTCCCGCTGGCCAGCTTCCTGCGGCCGGCCGTGGAGTCGGCCACCTACCAGGGCCGGCTGTATGCGGTGCCGTTCACCAGCAACGCCGGCCTGCTCTACTACCGCAAGGACCTGCTGGCGAAGGCCGGCGCCCGGCCGCCACGCACCTGGCGCCAGCTCGCAAGCCTCGCTTCCAGCCTCGGCCGCGGGTACCACATCGGCGGCTACGGCGGCCAGTTCGCTCCCTACGAGGGCCTGACCGTGAACTTCGCCGAGGCCGTGCAGTCCGCGGGCGGGAGCATCCTCTCCCCCGACGGGACCCGGGTCACCCTGGACTCCCGGCAGGCCCGCAATGGCCTCGGCTTCCTGGTCAGCGGCTTCCGCCAGGGCTGGATCCCGCGGGCAGCGCTCGGCTGGGACGAGGAGGCCTCGCGCCGGGCCTTCGAGGCCGGCCGGCTGCTGTTCCTGCGCAACTGGCCTTATGTCTACGGCGATGCGAGCAAGCCCGGGCCCGGCAACGTGGTGGCAGGGAAGTTCGGCGTGACCGCACTGCCCGGCCCGGACGGCCCCGGGTCCAGCTCGCTCGGCGGGGCGAACCTCGCCATCAGCGCCTACTCCCGGCACCCTCGGACGGCGCTCGCCTTCATCAAGTTCCTCACCAGCCTGCCCAGCGAGCGGCGGATCCTGATCACCGCCGCGCTGCCCCCGGTCTGGGCGAGCCTCTACCACGACCCGGCACTGATCCGCCGGTTCCCCTACCTGCCGGTGCTGTACCGGGCGATCCTGTCTGCCCGGCCCAGGCCGGAGATTCCCGACTACAACCAGCTCAGCCTGGCAATCTCCAGCGCGGTGCACCGGGCGCTGCTCGGCCAGCAGAGCGTCGCGGCGACCATCTCGGAGCTTTCCAGGGAACTGAACCAGATCCTGCGCACCGGTTGACGCGCTGACCGCGCGTCACGAGCCAAGAGGAGGTGGCCACTTCCATGAGCACGTGGCCTGACAGGACGGGGACGCCGCGCCGCGGCGTGCCCCGCACCCGGATCGCCGCCGCGGTCGCGGTGGCCGCTGCCGCGGCGCTGACCGTGGCCGGCTGCGGCAGCAGCGGAGGAAGCTCGTCGGGCAAGCAGGTGCCGGCGAGCGCCAAGCAGACCATCGTCTTCGCCACCCAGGGGCTAGGCAGCGAGGGCACGGCCACGCAGGCGGCCGTCAGGGCATTCGAGAAAGCCAACCCGAAGATCACCGTGTCGATCCTGAATCTCTCGCCGGTGTCGGACGTCGCTCTGCAGCAGCTCACCCAGCGCTTCATCTCGGGATCCAGCACGCCGGACGTCATTACCACCGACGTGACCTGGCCCGCCACGTTCGCGAGGTCGGGATGGCTGCTCAACCTCGGCAAGTTCCATCCGGACACGAGCGCGTTCTTCCCGGCGCAGATGGCCACCGGAGAGTACAGCGGCGGCGTCTATGGCATCCCGTGGTTCATCAACGCCGAGGGGCTCTACTACCGCACCGACCTGGTCAAGACACCGCCGACCACGGTCAGCCAGCTTGTCTCCGACGCCAGGGCGGCGATGAAGCGCGACCCGAGCCTGAAGGAGGGCCTGGCGTTCGAGGCCGACAAGTACGAGGGCGCCGTCACGGCCTGGCAGAGCTTCGGCGCGCAGATAGGGCTGCCGTACCTGAGCAACATCAACACCGCGGCGAACAAGGCGGCGCTGACGTTCATCTACGACGCCGTGCACACCTACAAGATCTCCCCTCCCGCGGTATCCACCTGGGAGGAGTCGCAGGTGCAGAGCGCCTGGCTGGCCGGGCAGACCCCGTTCGCGCTGAACTGGCCGTACATCTTCCAGCTCTCCCAGTCCACCAGCAACGGCAAGCCGGCCTACCCGGCGGTCTACAACAAGACCGGCTGGGTGCCGTTCCCGAACGCCTCCGGCGGCAGCCCCCAGGCCTCGCTCGGCGGCGATGACCTCGCGATCAACGCCAAGAGCACGCACCAGGCGGCGGCCTGGAAGTTCATCCAGTTCCTCACCAGCGACCAGACCCAGATCGCCCGGGCGGTCAGCGCCGGCGACCCGCCGTCGGTCAAGTCCGCCTACACCTCCGCGCTGTACTCCAAGGCGCCGTACTTCAAGCAGGAGCAGGCGGTGTTCGCCGCCGCGACCCCGCGACCGGTGACCCCGGTGTACACGCAGATCTCCAGCGAGCTGCAGACGATGCTGTCCTCGGTCGTGACCGGGCAGGCCACGCCATCGGCCGCGCTCTCGTCCACGGCCCCGACGGTGGCCCAGCTCCAGGCCACCCTGCACAGCGGCTGACGGCCCGTGGCCGCGAGGCAGGAACCGGCTGTCATCGCGCCCGCGCCTGCGCGGGGCCAGCAGGCCCCGCGCAGGCGCGGCACCGGTCGCGGGCGCAGCCTGCTGGCAAGGGACCGGGCACTTGGCTATGCGCTGGTCGCCCCGGCCCTGATCGTGCTGCTGGCGATCACCGCGTACCCGCTGGTCTACAACCTGTGGAACTCGTTCCACAACGTGGACTACCTCAACCCGGTGACGATGGGCACCTTCGCCGGGCTCGCGAACTACGACAGGCTCTTCACCGACAACCAGTTCGTTCCCGCCCTGGTCCATACGATCGGGTTCACCGTGGTGTCGGTCGCGGTGGAGACGGTGATCGGCCTCGCGCTGGCCCTCGCGCTGAACCGGGCGTTCCCGGGCCGCGGCCTGGTCCGCGCCGCGGTGTTCATCCCGTGGGCGATCCCCACGGTGGTGTCGGCCCAGCTCTGGAAGGCCATGTTCGACCCGCAGAACGGGTTCGTGAACTACATCCTCACCGCGCTGCACCTGCCGCTGGCCGGCACTGCCTGGCTGGGCGGAACCTGGACGGCGTGGGCCGCGATCCTGGTCGCCGACGCCTGGCGCAACACCCCGTTCATGGCCATCGTGCTGCTGGCCGGGCTGCAGGTGATCCCGAATGACATCTACGAGGCCGCGCGCATCGACGGCGCGGGCGCCTGGAAGACGTTCTGGCGGCTGACCATGCCCCTGCTCAAGCCGGCGCTGATGGTCGCGCTGATCTTCCGGACGCTGCAGTCGTTCCTGATCTTCGACGTGGTCTACAACATGACCGGCGGCGGGCCGGGGAACTCCACCAGCGTCCTGTCCTATCTGGACTGGCAGGCGTTCCTGACCGACTCCGACTTCGGCTACGGCGGCGCGATCGCGGTCGCTCTCGTCATCTTCGCGCTGATCATCGCCGCGGCCTACGTCCGGGCATTCCGCACCGAGCAGGTCAGCTAGCGGGCATCCCGGGATTGCCCCGGCTGACACACCAGGAGAAGCAATGGCCACAGCTACCGCAGCCGCGAGGCGCGCCAGGCCCCGCCACGGCCGCGCGGTCGCGGGCAGGGCAGCCCGGCGAACCGGGTTCTACCTGCTGATCGCGATCTTCGTCATCGCCAGCCTGTTCCCGTTCTACTGGATGGTCATCACCTCGCTGAAGACCCCGGCCGAGCTCAATCAGGGCACCACCAGCCTCCTCCCGGGCGGCCGGCTGAGCCTCGGGAGCTACCGGTTCGACCTCACCCAGACCGGGGCGACCGGGATCAACTTCGGGCAGGCCCTGGCGAACAGCGCGATCGTCGCGCTGTCGACGACGGCGATCACCGTCGTGCTCGCCGTGCTCGCCGGGTACGGGCTGGCCCGCACCCGGATCCGCGGCAAGACGACCATGCTCGGCTTCATCCTGCTGGCCGGGTTCTTCCCGGTGCTGGCCATCGTCGGCCCGCTGTTCCTGGCCTACCGGCGGCTGGGCCTGCTGGACAGCTACCCCTCGCTGATCATCACCTACCTGATCTACACGCTGCCGATCGCGACCTGGTTCCTGGCGAACTTCTTCAGCCAGATCCCGCACCAGCTAGAGGAGGCAGCCGTGGTAGACGGCGCCACCCGGCTGGGGGCGCTGCGCCGGGTGATCCTGCCAGTCGCCGTTCCCGGGATCTTCACGGTAGCGATCCTGTCGTTCATCTTCGCCTGGAACGACTTCGCGTTCGCCGTCTCGTTCATGGACACCCCGGACAGGTACACCGCGCCGCTGGCCATCGTCGACCTCGGGCACAGCCAGTTCCAGGTGTTCTACAACAACATTGACGCGGCCGTCGTCCTGATCACGCTCCCGGTCGCGGCGCTGGTGATCTTCGCGCAGCGCCGGATCATCTCCGGGCTGACCGCCGGCTCGTTCCGCTGACCGCCGGCCCGCCGGCGCGGGGTCCCGCGGGCACGGCCGGCCCGCCTCTCACTGGCCTGCCGCCAGCGACCGGCCGATGACCAGGCGCTGGATCTGGTTGGTGCCCTCCACGATCTGCAGCACCTTGGCCTCGCGCAGGTACCGCTCGGCGGGGAAGTCCTCCACGTAGCCGTACCCCCCGAGCACCTGAACGCAGTCCGTGGTCACCCGCATCGCGGTGTCGCTGGCGAACAGCTTGGCCATCGCAGCCTGCGGCCCGTAGGGCAGCCCCGCGTCCCGGCGCCGCGCCGCCGACAAATACAGCGCCCGCGACGCCTCGACCGCCGTGGCCATGTCCGCGAGCAGGAACGAGAGCCCCTCGAACTCCGCGATCGGCCGGCCGAACTGGCGCCGCTGCCGGGCGTAGCCGACCGCGCAGTCCAGCGCCGCCTGGGCGAGGCCGGTCGAGCAGGCGGCGATGCCCAGCCGCCCGGAGTCCAGCGCGGCCAGCGCGATCCGGAACCCCTCGCCCTCCTCGCCCACCAGGTGGTCCGCCGGGACCGCCGCCGACTCGAAGACCATCTGCGCGGTGACCGAGGCGCGCATGCCCATCTTGTGCTCGGCCGGAGCGGCCGACACCCCGGGCGTCGCCGCAGGCACGTGGAAGCAGCTGATCCCGCGGGACCGGCCGGGCCCGTCGGGCTCGCCCGCCGTGCGGGCGAAGACCGTGTAGAAGTCGGCCTGGCCCGCGTGCGAGATCCACGCCTTGGTCCCGTTCAGTATGAAAAAGCCGTCCGACCGCTCGGCGCGAGTCCGCATCGCGGCGGCGTCCGACCCGCTGGACGGCTCGGACAGGCAGTAAGCGCCGAGCTGGTCACCGCCGAGCATGCCCGGCAGCCATCGCTCCTGCTGCTCCCGCGTGCCCGCGGTGGCGAGCGGGAAGCAGGTCAGGCAGTGCACGCTCACGCCCAGGCCCACCGTCAGCCACGCGCTGGCGAGCTCCTCGAGGACCTGGAGGTAGGTGAGGTAGCCCTGGCCGCCGCCGCCGAGGTCCTCGGGGTAGGGCAGGCCCAGCAGGCCGGCCTTGCCGAGCATCCGGAACGCGTCCCGGGGGAACCGCTCCTCACGCTCGGCCGTGGCGGCGGCCGGCCTCAGCTCCTGCTCGGCGATCTCGGCGGCCAGCTCGAACAGGGCCCTGGCCTCGGGGCTGGCGGCCTCGCGGTCGGCCGCCCTCATCACGCCTCCACCACGACCAGGCCGCGGTCCAGGGTGTTCAGCCGGATCGCGCCGTCATGGCCGCATACCACGATGTCCTCGATCCGGGCGCCATGAGGGCCCGGGTAGATGCCGGGCTCGATGGAGAATGCCATTCCCGGCTGCAGTGGCGTCTTGTTTCCCAGAACGATGTACGGGTCCTCATGTGTCTCCAGGCCGATACCGTGCCCGGTGCGGTGGACGAAATGGTCCCCGTAGCCGGCCCTGGCGATCGGCTCTCGCGCTGCCGCGTCGATGTCCTCGGCGGCCACCCCTGGCCTGACCGCCTCGCATGCGGCCTGCTGTGCGCTCTGCAGCACCTCGTAGTAGGCGCGTACCTCCGCGGGCGGCTCGCCGATCGAGTAGGTCCTGGTGCAGTCCGAGCAGTAGCCCGACGGCATCGTGCCGCCGATGTCCACGACCACGACATCGCCCCGCTGCAGCACCCGCCCGGAGGCGGCGTGGTGCGGGCTGGCGGCGTTCGGGCCGGATGCCACGATCGCGAAATCGGCGCGGGCGTGCCCCTCGGCGACGATCGCGTCCGCGATGTCGGCTGCGACCTCAGCCTCGGTCCGGCCGGGGCGCAGCCATCCGGGAACCTTCCGGTGCACCCGGTCAATCGCCTCGCCGGCTGCCCGCAGCGCCGCGACCTCGGCGTCGCTCTTGACCTGCCGGAGCCCGCGCAGCGCCGCGCTGGCGAGCGCCAGGCCGGTCCCGGGCAGCGCGTCCCGGAAGGCCAGCACCATGAGCGCCCACATCCGGTCCGACAGGCCGATCGCCCTGCCCCGCGCCGAGCCATGGAGGCGGCTGGCGACCAGCGCGTACGGATCGTCGGTCTCGTCCCAGGCGATGATCTCCAGGCCCAGGCTCCCCGCCGGGGAGGCCTGCGCGGCCGGAAGTTCCAGCCGCGGCACGACCAGGAACGGCGCGGCCGCCCCGGTCCCTGCGGTCCCTCCGCCGGCCCGTGCTGGGATGGCCAGGCAGGTGAGCCGCTCGGTCTCGTGGGCGTCGTAGCCGCTGACATACCGCAGGTCCGGACCGGGCGTCAGGAGCAGCGCGGCAAGGCCCGCCCGTGCGGCCGCGTCCGCTGCCCGATCCAGCCGCTCGGCCGGGTAGAGCCGCTCCGCCGCTGCCGGTACCGGCCCTGCCGTCCCTGCCGCCGCTGCTGCCTGCACTGTGTCGTTGTGCGCCACTGCCTGCTCCCGTCCGCGCTGACGGCCTTCTGCCTCCGAGGCTACCGCGCGGCGGGCCACTGCGCGGCTCCGCGTGTCCCGGCCTGACCTGGCATGTCCTGCCAGGCCTGGCTGCGCGCAGGGTGACCGGTACGATTACGGTTCGTAATGGCCTGAGCCCGAATTCTTGTCAGCATCTGGACAGCAGTGGCGATGATGCCGCACTCTGGTTGGACAGGACCGGGAAAGGTCACGTCAGGCTCCGGTAATGGCGGCAGTCGGATCCCAGGCCTGCTCGGCCGGCTGGACACCAGGCCATCCGGACCTGACCTGGACAGGGCATGAAGGCTGCAGAGGCAATCGGAAACCCCAGACCGAGCGGCGCCGCCGCGCCCGCCGCGCCCGGCGCCGACCGCGCCGAGGGCGCCGAGCGCGCCGAGCGCGCCGAGCGCGGGGGCCGCCTGGCGGCCGAGCTGGCCAGGCAGCGGCACGTGGCGGTGGAGCTGCAGCACGCGATACTGCCGCTGCATCACGAGCCGTTCGACCTGCCCGGGCTGCAGGCGTTCGTGAAGTACCTACCAGCCTCCTCGGCCGACAGGGTCGGCGGCGACTGGTACATCACCGCGGAGATGCCGGATGACCGGGTTCTCATCGCAATCGGCGACGTGGCCGGGCATGGCCTCGCCGCAGCGGCCGGGATGACCAGGCTGCGCGGTGCCCTGGCAGGCCTGGCGTTCACCGGGTCGCCGCCCGGCCGGCTGGTCGGCTGGCTGAACGACCTGGTCCGGCACGTGGCGCCGGAGCACACCGCCTCGGTGATCGCCGGGTTCTACCATCCCCGGGCACGGCAGCTCACCTGGGCGCAGGCCGGCCACCCGCCGCCGCTGCTGATCCGCGGCGCGTTCGCCCGGGTGCTGGACCCGCCCGAGGGCATCCTGCTCGGCGCCGGGCAGTCCGGCTATCCTGCCGCGACCCTGCAACTGCAGGCCGGCGACCAGCTGCTGCTCTACAGTGACGGGCTGATCGAGCGGCGCGGCGAGCCGATCGACGCCGGGATCGCCCGGCTGCTGCGGGCGGCTCGGGCCGCCGGCCGGTGCGGCAACCCGGAGCGGCTGGCCTCGGGCGTGCTCGCAGCGCTGGCTCCTGGCGACGGCGAGTACGAGTCCGAGGACGACACCTGCCTGGTTGCCCTCCGGGTGCTCTGACCTCGCGCGATCGTTCCGTCACTGCCCGCATACCGGGGCAATGCGCCGGTATCGGCTGAGACCGCCGGAATGCCCGGGCGGCCCGCGAAGATCCTTTGGCCCAGGGTCTTGCGCGCGATGTTACGCCGAAGTAACGTACCGGCGCGTAGGCACGTTCCGCGACCGGCCATCCGGCCACGCTCGACTCGAGCACATCGAGCAGAGAGGACTTGAGTCCCGTGCGCAAACGAGCATTCAGCCTCCTCATCACCAGCGCCGCCGCCGCCCTCGCGGTCGGCGTCGGCACCACCGCAGCGATGGCTGCTACCACCTGGAGCGTCTCTCCGGGCGGCGCCGCCACCGCGAAGTCCGGCAAGACCATCCTCAAGGACACCAAGACCGGGACCGCGCTGACGTGCACGTCCTCGTCTTCCAGCGTCACGCTGAAGAAGGGCCACGGGCTGCCCGGCGCCAAGCTCGGCACGATCACCAAGCTCAGCTTCACGAGCTGCACCGGACCGCTCAGCCTGAAGTTCACCGTGACGGTCAACAACCTGCCGTACTACCTGAACGCCGTGTCGTACAGCTCCTCGACCGGCACCACGAAGGGCACCATCACCGGCATCGACGCGAAGCTGTCCGGGACCGGCTGCTCGGCCATCGTCGACGGCACCGCCGCGGGCAAGCACAACGGCCAGGTCAACGGCACCTACAGCAACTCCAAGCACACGCTCACGATCAGCGGCGGCAACCTGCACATCTACAGCGTGAGCGGCTGCTTCGGGCTGATCAAGACCGGCGATCCGGCCTCCTACTCGGCCACCTACACGGTCAGCCCGGCCCAGACGATCACGAGCCCCTGACGGTCACGGAGCCGTAACACCCATCCTGTCGGCCGGCCCTAGGAGTCCACCTAACGCCGGCCGACAGGGATGGTAATCCTGCGCGGTGGTTGCTTGAACTGATCGGCCAGGGCGTGCAGGGCGCGCGTGGTCCGGCAATTCGTAGCAGTGCGCGGCATCGCACAAGGACTCTCAATGACTTTGTCAAGCCGGAGTGAGGCCCGGACGATAGGACCAGGTTGCGGCGATGGCGGGTTCGCCGGCGGTGCAGGGCTTGTGGTCGCGCGGCGTAGAAAGTCTTCGAGTCCTGCGGACCATACCGGTACTACAGTCCCGGTTTGTGACCTGATCATGGTTCATGCCACGGCTGCCCGGAGCCGTGCCTGGTAGTGGTGGTAGCGGGCACGGGCCTGGTGTTTTCGCCGCCATCGTGACCAGGCGTGGCCGAA
>Ga0209061_1001144_pt1 | contig 48064 bp, 37 predicted proteins | sample Coa_R1_10_FD_187157 | JGI IMG/M metagenome (GOLD analysis project Ga0209061, IMG submission 187157) | Surface soil microbial communities from Centralia Pennsylvania, which are recovering from an underground coalmine fire - Coalmine... | ecosystem: Environmental > Terrestrial > Soil >...
TCGCGGCAGATCCATTCCGGCTCACGGCCGATGCCGGCGAGAGTGCGGCCAGCCTTGCAAAGTGGATCCAAGTCCCGTTTCAGCTGGGTGAACTTTTGTCACGTGCGAATTACGCGGCTTTGGTCGGCCAAATAGTCGGCGGCGAAGAGGCTGCCAAGAGGGAGATTCTCGATCCGGCAACATCGGTTCTAAATGAGCCGCTTTCTCCTGCCGAGGTGCGGCTGCTTGCTGCTCTGGCACCGCTTGCGGGCAGCTCTGCCCGCGCATTGAAGCGCTTCGTCAATCTTTACCGCCTTGCCCGCACACAGAACCGCGGACACAAAGGTGCGCTTGCTTTCATGCTGGCTGTGGATGCTGGCGGGACGCAAGCTGAAATCGCCAAAGTTAACGAGGGGCTTTCAAGCGCTGAGGCGGAATCGGATTTTGATCTCCAGAACTGCGGGCCACGCCTCGCCGGGGCGCTGGCTGCCGCGCAATCTGTGGATGGCAAATTTAATGCAAAGGCCGCACAGCGCGCTGCCGCGGCGAGCCGTCTTTTTTCTTTTGGGCGCAGCGGGGGCCTTTCAGAAATCATGAGACCGGGAGAATGAAGCTTGTGCCTAGCCATTCTCGCGGTCAAAAAGCGGCCAAAAAATTGTGTGACCTGCGGCAAAAGGGGGTTCCTTTAGTAAATTTGAGCGGTTAATACGCCGATATTCTTATGGGATAATTTTCGTTGAGTTCTTTTTCATGAACCATTGAGGATAAAATTTAGATGTTATTGAAGCGCCGATTGTTTTTCAAACCCATTTGGGGGAAGCGTCTAGCTTTGTCATCGGTCATATTGAAGCAATGTTGGCAACGGAATGTGAATCATGACCAATTTAAGCGGACTTAAGGAAAAGGATACCGATCTAAAGACCCATTTGGGAGCAGCGGGGGTGCCGCGGCAGGACCATAGTCAAGCTGAGGTTCGGCAGGATGGTCAAAATATGCGGGTGGAAAGAGAATCGAAAGAAAAAGATACTCATAAGCTGATCGTTGAGGTTGCTGAGCGTCTTTTCCGGCAAATCGGGTTCCAAAAAACGACGGTCGCCGACATTGCGCGGGAGCTGCACATGTCTCCGGCCAATGTCTATCGCTTCTTCGCGGCCAAGTCGGAGATCAACGAGGCTGTCTGCATGGACCTCCTTGGCAAGATCGAGGCTGAGGCCGAAAGAATTGCGGGGTCGCGCGGCACTGCCGCTCAGCGGCTGCGCAATTTGATCGCGTCCGTGGAGAAAAGCCACCACAAACAGTATATGTTTGACCGCAAATTGCATGATCTGATCGAAGCGGCGATCACTGAAAATTGGGCGATCATGCGCCGCCATACGGAGCGGATGGCCACAATCTTGGAGCAAATCATCGCAAGTGGAATGGAATCGGGCGAGTTTCCGCTTGGCGATGCTTCACTGGCTGCACGCCTTGTCAATATGGCTTGCATCAGATTCTGTCATCCGCGCCTCATCGTGGAATATGAGCAAGAAGCCGAGCCAACCCTCGACCAAATGGTCAGTTTCTGCCTTGTGGCGCTGACGAAGCAGGCCGTCTGAGCCGGACGCCAAATGGCAGCTTTACTATTTGTTGAACCAGCTTAGCAGATGAGAAGTGGCAGACGCTTCTCCTTCCGTCCGCAGGGAGAACGCCAGTCCACAGTGCGGTTATATCTCCAGAGTATCATTGTATCTAAAGAGTCCCGGTACTGAGCGGCCGTGGCCCTTTTAGCGCATTGTTCCGCTGCTGATACATTCGAAAAGCCATTTTCCAGGCCCTCATTTTCCAGGCCTCCTCGCGGTCTTGCGGGCTGCCGCCAGCTCTTTAGAGTTTTGTGGGGCTCATGATTATCGCAGGGCTTGGCAGCATCTATGCTGGGCTTCAACCGACATACCAGCTCGCGGATCAAGTGCCCAACCGAAAACACACTGTCGCGGCGAACCATCTTCTCGACGCCAAGTTCGCCGGTGCCGATCCGATCGATGTGCTCATCCAATTTCCCAAGGACGAATCGCTCTACTCGCCTGAGACCATCGGGTGATCGGGGAGGTCCGCTCCCTCGCCGAAAAGCAAGCCGGGGCCGGCAATGTACAAGGGGGACGGCCCTAATCGCCGCGTTTCATTGTCTTCGGGTGCCCCGGGCTTATCCGAATTGCCCGCAGGTCTCGGGGATCAACCTCAGCCCTTATGTAGGGAGATTGAGACAGCAGCAACATCTGTGCCTTGTTGCGGTCTGATCGTCACCGACTGGCTGTGCCCGCGGGTTAGAATGTCGAAACTGGCGGCAAAGCCAGCGCCCCACACATTCGCAACAATCTGCGAGCCGCTGGCGCGGCCAGAAATATTCCCTGAAACACCACGGCTTGTTTCGGTCCAGGAACCCGAAAGCGCGCCTCCTTCAGAGATGACATTGCTGCTGATATCGAGACGGTAGCTGGCGCTAGCACAGCGTAATGTTTGCTGCGCGGCTCTTCCGCCCGGAGCAACCGCATAGCTCGCCCGGCAGCGAATTCGCTCAGCGGTGCCATTTGCCAGCCGCATGATGCCTGAGCCCGACCAATAGCCGGCCAAATCAGAAAAAGGGCCAGCCCCTCTTGCATCCGCGTGAGGCAAGCCGGACAGGAACATGAATCCGCAAGCAAGACCAGCTCTCGTGAGCTGGATTGCAGGGGATTTTAAAAAAAACAATGTCTTAAATGTCATACTTGTATCCTTTATCCTTTCGGGATGCCGTGACTGCGTCATAAGAATTTGAATTGGCTGAATGCCGTCCATTTAACACGCACATCCCCTTTTTGTTGCAGGGTTCTGCCACCGAGCATCTGCCGCCCCGCCGTGGTATGAAGCAAAGCCATCGGGCCTAGGACACAACCCGGCTCTTCGATTGGGTGAGTCCAAGCCCAAGAACCGCTCCTGACAACAAGACAATCGCCGAGCCAGTGACAGCAGTATTTATGAAACCGAGGATCATGAGGGTCACAAGGCAGGCGCCCGCCGCCGCTGCATAGAATGAATCGCGGCCGCGACGCGATGCGCCTCGCAGGAGGACGAAGACTCCCATTGAAGCTGCCAGAACGGCAAACCAGAGCATGACTTTGCCCATCTCACCTGAAAGCTGTGCCGCTGCTGTTACTACAACGGCGTCCCGGGCACTGGGATCACCAGATTGGTAGATCGGTTTGAGCGACATGAAACTGCCGGCTCCGACGCCGAAAAAGGGGGCATCGCTCAGAATGCGCTGCGTAAGTTCTATCGACGCCCTGCTTTTTTTCACAAAGGCGAATCGAGGGTCCGGATCGCTTGCAGCGACTGTCACCAAGGCGATGGCAATAACAGCCGCCGTGACGCTGATCGCGGCGGCACCAAGGCGCCCAAGGGCCCAACGGCGGATGGCCGCAACGGCAATGAAGGTGAGAAAACCAGAACCTGCCGCAAAGATCAGCGAGCCCGCTCGCGTCACCGCGATAGCCCCTGCACAGAGAACAAAACTCACAAGACAGGCCGCCAATGCAAGAAGAAATTTCCTTCGCGCCCCGCGGGTGCCCGCGCCGCGTGTCTCATGCCGCTCGAAAACAAAAAGGCCGCACGCAGCCGAAAGGATCACGCCGAGACAGGCAATGTCAAAGGCTTGCTCGCGATGTGCCAGAATGTTGATTCCGAAGTAACCCTCCACAAAGAGATCTTGCACAAGGCAAGCAACCGAAACGAGAGCCGCAGCCGCAGTTGCGCTGATCAAAATTGTTTCGGCCCGCTCGCGATTGACGGTGACGGCCGCCGCGAACAGAAGCATGCCAGCTGCCGAGAGATAATGCACAAGGGCGAGAGCTGTTGCCCCAATGTCGACACTGATGCTGCCGGTAACCCCGCGCGGGAGGCCAGGGCTTACGCTCGTCCAGATGGGATTTGCCAAAAATGGCAGCGGCAGCATTTGAACTATCATCCAGCCTGCCGGGATCGCCGCCCCGATGATAAGCGGACGGGAGAATACACTGTTTAAATGCTGCATCTCTCCAGGCGGCAATTTTTTTGAAACGATGATGAGCCCGGCCGACAGCAGCAGCGGAATGAAGGGGAGGAGAAGAGGGCCGTCGGCAGTTATGATGATTGGACAAAGACTAAGAAGACACAGGAGAATGATGAGAGCCGTGGGCATGAGTCTGATGGGAGCCTAGGAGGAATCAAAATAACTTAGTTTTGATACATGACATCCATCCGTAAGTCACTGCAAGCTTACGCTTATGGGTTAAACCGGAGGCGCAGCCCCCCGCCAGACTCGCCTAGTCCTCGCCTTGCGCCTGGGCAACCGAGACCGCCGTCATATTGATGAGGCCGCGCACCGTGACGGATGGCGTCAAAATATGAACGGGCTTAGCGGTCCCGATCAGGATGGGACCAACCGGCAGCGTATCAGCCATCACCATGACCATGGTGTAGGCGATGTTTGCGGCATCAAGATTGGGCATGATGAGGACATTTGCCTCACCCTTCAGACGCGAGGAGGGCAGAATGAGGTCGCGCATCGCTTGTGAGAGAGCGGTATTCGCCTGCATCTCGCCATCAGCTTCGAGGTCTGGGGCACGCTGGTGCAAGATCTCCAGCGCCTCGCGCATTTTAACAGCAGAAGGCGTATTGTCCGAGCCAAAATCCGAATGCGACACAAGAGCGATCTTTGGCTCAATTCCGAACCGGCGGACATGTTTGGCGCACATCAACGCCATTTCCGCGATCTCCGGCGCCGAAGGATCGCGGTGAACATGGGTATCGGCGATGAAAAATGGACCTCTGCCGGTAATCATCAGGCACATGGCGGAGGGAGCGGTCACACCGGGAGCCAGGCCAATAATATCCCTGATGTAACGCAGGTGCGGGTTGAACCGCCCGTCCAGGCCGCAGATCATGGCGTCGGCATCGCCGCGTTTCACGGCGACTGCTGCGATGACCGTTGCATTTGTGCGCACCAATGTGCGGGCAGCCTTGGGAGTGATGCCGCGCCGTCCGGCCGCTTCGAGACAGGTCTCCACATAGGTGCGATAGCGCGGATCATTTGCCGGGTCGACAAGCTCGAAGTCCTTTCGGGGCCGCACGGAAAGACCATATTTTTCGAGGCGGCTGCCAATGACATCGGGGCGCCCGACGAGAATGGGTTTGGCAATCCCTTCCTCGACAAGGGTTTGCGTGGCGCGCAGCACCCGCTCATCCTCGCCGTCGGCATAGATGACGCGTTTCGGGCATGACTTGGCGGCTTGCATCACCGGCTTCATGACGAAGCCGGAACGGAACACAAAGCGCGTCAATGTGTCTTCATAGGCAGCAAAATCCGTGATCGGCCTTTTGGCAACACCCGTGTCCATCGCGGCCTTCGCGACCGCCGGGGCGATCCGCAGGATCAGGCGCGGATCGAAGGGCGCCGGAATGAGGCTGCCCTTGCCAAAATGGCGCGCCTCGCCGCCATAGACCCTGGCGACAACATCGGACGGAGGTTCATGAGCCAGTTGAGCGATTGCATGTGCCGCAGCGAGTTTCATGGCCTCATTGATGCTTGTCGCCCCAACATCGAGCGCGCCGCGGAAAATGTAAGGAAAGCACAGAACATTGTTCACTTGATTGGGAAAATCGGATCTGCCGGTGCAAATCATCGCATCCGGCCGCGCGGCGAGAGCAGCTTTCGGCTCGATTTCGGGGATTGGATTGGCGAGCGCCATGACAAGCGGCCGTTCGCCCATCGCCTTGACCATCTCTGGCGTCAAGACTCCGCCTGCCGAAAGGCCGAGGAAAATATCGGCGCCGCCAATCACATCCGCCAGCGTGCGCGCATTGGTGTCCTTTGCGTAAGGTTCGACATAGCCGTGCATGAGGGCCTTGCGGCCGCGATAAACGACACCCTCGATGTCGGTGACAAAAATGTTCTCGTGCCTAGCGCCGAGGGTGACGAGAAAATCGAGGCAGGCGAGCGCCGCGGCGCCAGCGCCCGAGGTCACGATCCTGACGTCCGCAAGCTTTTTGCCGGCCAGCTCCATGGCATTGAGGACAGCGGCGCCGACGATGATCGCAGTGCCGTGCTGATCGTCGTGAAACACCGGAATCGACATGCGTTCGCGCAGCCTGCGTTCGATTTCGAAACATTCCGGTGACTTGATGTCCTCGAGATTGATGCCGCCGAAGGTTGGCTCGAGGGCGGCCACGATATCGACCAGCCGTTCGACATCGGTCTCCGCGAGTTCGATGTCGAAGACGTCGATCCCGGCGAATTTCTTGAAGAGGACCGCCTTTCCCTCCATCACCGGCTTGCCAGCGAGAGGACCGATATTGCCAAGTCCCAACACCGCCGTCCCATTGGTGACGACCGCGACGAGATTTTGCCGCATCGTAAGCTCGGCCGCGGTGCGCGGATCGGCGGCAATCGAAAGGCATGCGGCCGCAACGCCCGGCGAATAGGCGAGGGAGAGATCATGCTGCGTGGCAAGCGGCTTCGTTGCCACGGTCTCGAATTTGCCGGGGCGAGGCGAACGATGGTAGAGGAGCGCGCTCGACGCCAAATCGGAGCTTAAGGGCTCGTCCATGAACCTTCTTTCTGTGTGGAAACTGGCACGAGATAACCGGAGCCCGCGGCGATGTCCACCCGCAGGGATGAACGCACGCCCCGTAGAAATTGTCTATGACGTCAAAAGTTTAAGAGCGAGGCTCGCAGCCTGGCGGGGCGCGGGCGAGACGATTGGCCTCGTGCCGACAATGGGCGCGCTTCATGCCGGACATATTTCGCTTGTCAAAGAAGCGAAAAGACACGCTGGAAAGATCGTTCTTTCGATCTTCGTCAATCCAACCCAGTTCGCGCCATCGGAAGATTTCGCCGCCTATCCCCGGTCTCTCGATGCGGATGCCGCTAAATTCGCGGCGGCGCAAGGCGATCTGGTTTTTGCTCCGACTGTGATGGAAATGTATCCGGCGGGCTTTGCAACCATGCTCTCGATGGGCGGTCCGGCCGCCGCAGGGCTCGAGGACCGGTTCCGGCCGCAGCATTTTTCAGGTGTTGCAACCGTTGTGGCGAAGCTTTTCAACCAGTGCCAGCCGGATGCCGCAGTCTTCGGCGAGAAGGACTATCAGCAGCTCAAGGTCGTGACGAGGATGGCGCACGATCTCGATTTCGCCATTAAGATCATTGGCGCGGCAACGGTACGCGAGCCCGATGGCCTCGCTTTGTCGTCGCGCAATATCTATTTGACGGCGGCCGAGCGGGCGGTGGCGCCTTCGCTTCACGCGGCGCTTGCGCGCTGCGCAAAGGACATCCGGCAAGGTGTTGCCATTGACGCCGCCACCGGGGCTGCGAGAACGGCACTTGCCGCCGCTGGCTTCGCCGTCGATTACGTTGAAGCGCGTCATGCGGAGACTTTGGCGCCCGTTGCCTCGCGCGATGAGGGGCCGCTCCGGCTTCTCGCGGCGGCGAAGCTGGGCAAGACCCGGCTCATTGACAACATTGCCGTTTGACGGTTTTCGCGCTGGTGACGACAGGCCCGCTATCAAACAACCCCATCTGATTGCCCCAACAATCCCACCCTGTTCTCTGCGTTTCTCGACCACTAGCCGGCGGACATTTTTCGCCTTACGCGTTGGTTTGCCCCGTGTAGCCATTAGGCACTGCTCCGGATTGGCTCTGGTCCAGTAATCGAGGCCAGTAAAAAAGTCAGCGTCGTGTTTCGGTGCTGAATTCAGCTTGAAGCTTACCGCCAATCAAAAACCTGCCTGCCGCCGGGTGTTCCTCCCGGCGAAGAGAATGTGCCAGACTTAAACTCCAGCGTGTTATTATATCCTTCTTTTCTCGATACTTGAGGTAGGGATGGTGCAATCACTGCGCGAGCTTTCGCCCAAACAGCGCAGCGCAGCCTTGGCGAGCTATCTCGGCTGGACGCTCGATGCCTTTGATTTCTTCATTCTCGTCTTCATCATGGAGGACATCGCAAAAGAATTCGGCACCGGTCTGAAGGCCGTAACCTACGCGATTTTCCTCACTCTGGCGGCAAGACCTATCGGGGCGCTTGCCTTTGGCGCTGCGGCCGACCGCTTCGGGCGGCGGCCAGTGCTGATGATCAACATTCTCGCCTTCTCGCTGCTTGAATTCGCTTCAGGTCTTGCGCCAACCCTTGGCTCTTTTCTCATGCTGCGGGCGCTATTTGGTATCGCCATGGGCGGCGAATGGGGCGTCGGCGCCTCGCTCATCATGGAGACGATCCCGCCCCGGGCGCGGGGCGCGGTGTCGGGGATTCTTCAGGCTGGCTATCCGAGCGGCTATCTTCTCGCCTCAGTCGCCTATTTCGCGCTTTATGGCCTCATTGGCTGGCGCGGCATGTTCTTTGCTGGCGCGCTGCCCGCGCTCCTTGTCGTCTATATTCGAGGTAAGGTTGAGGAATCTCCAGCGTTTCTCGCCCGAGCCACCGTGAGGCAAGACTCAGGCATCAAAGGTCTGCTGCGCGGCAATGCCAAGCTTTTCCTCTATGCGGTCTTGCTGATGACTGCTTTCAACTTCCTCAGCCATGGCACGCAAGATCTCTATCCCGCCTTCCTTAGCCTGCAACACCATTTCCCTCCGCGGCTCGTCGGCCTCATCGCAACCGGCTATAATATCGGGGCGATCCTCGGCGGCGTTTTCTTGGGCGCAGTGTCTGAAAGAATCGGCCGCTGCCGCGGTATTTTAATCGCGGCGCTCGGAGCGCTTTGCGTCATTCCGCTTTGGGCCTATGGGACGAACCCCCTAATGCTTGCGAGCGGTGCCTTTTTCATGCAATTTGCGGTCCAGGGTGCTTGGGGCATTGTTCCGGCGCATCTCAACGAACTCTCGCCTCACAACATGCGCGGGACATTTCCCGGCTTTGTCTATCAGACAGGCAATTTGCTTGCTTCGGCGAACGCGACGCTTCAGGCCTGGATTGCGGAGGCCAATGGCGGAAATTACGCCTTCGCACTTTCTCTCGTTACGGCCATCGTCGCGCTGGCGCTTGCAGGCCTCACTCTTTCCGGTATCGAAGCGCGAGGCGTCAAATTTCATGGCGGCCCCGAAAATCCAGAGGACGGTTAACCATGGTTGCGCCCGGCGGCGAAAAAATTGTGCAGGTGATGATCAAGGGCCGGGTTCAGGGCGTTGGTTTTCGCTTCTGGCTCGAGATGGAAGCGGCTTCTCTTGGGGTCCGCGGCTGGGTCAGAAACCGTTCGCATGGCGGTGTCGAAGCGCTGATTGCGGGCCCGCCGGACGCCGTTGAGGCGCTTTGCGCGGCTTGCTGGCGCGGTCCTACGCAAGCGCGGGTCGAGCGGGTCGAGGTGAGGGAAGCCGACGCCGCGGCGCTCGCGGAGCATGGTGTGGGACCCGGCTTCCGTTCGATCGCCACGCTTTAAGGCAGGCTTGCCTGCAGCTTGCTCTGAAAGGCATCCCTGGCGCTTTCGCCGGGCAGGAAAGCGTCGAAAGCCGCCCAGAACAGCTCGCGGAACACATCGCGTTCCATGAGGATCTCGTGGCGGGCGCAGGGAATTGTGATGCACTTGCCCGCCTTGAGACGGCTTGCGAAGAGTTCCGCCGCGGCGGTATCTACAAGGCGGTCAGCCCCTGCGGCGATGATGAGGGTAGGGGTCAGAATGCGGCGCGGATATTCGACATCCTCGAAGCGCCGCATGAGACGGAAGGCGGCATGGATCCAGCCGATCGTCGGATCGGCGATCGAAATATCGGGTGCTGCTTCGATGATGGCTGCACTGCGGGCATGGCGCTTCGGATCGGACGTCAGCACATTGCCCTCGAAGTTGAGCGACATATAAGGGATTGGGCCGCCGCCCGGAATGAAACGGCGGCCTTGTCCGAGCAGGATCAATGTCCTGGCGAGAATCTGCATGGCGGTTCTAAAGCGGAGCCCGTAAAGACCGATCATGGGCGCGGTCAGCACCATGCGGGCGAAGGGCAGGCGGCCGGCATGCGCCATGGAAAGCGCGATCGCGCCGCCCATGGAATGGCCGAGCGCGAACCACGGGCGCCGGCAAAATGGTTCGAGAACCTGCTTCACCAGGGCATCGAGATCGCGCTCATAGACGCTGAAATCGCCGATGTGTCCCTTGTGAGGATCCTTCGTGAGCCGGCCGGACAGGCCTTGTCCGCGCCAATCGAGGACGGCGACGTCGAAATTCCGGCTCAGTAATTCGCCGATTACTTCGAAATATTTTTCGATGAATTCCGCGCGGCCGGGCAAAATCACGATGGTGCCGGCGCAAACCAGCCCGCACCTCCAGTGCGCCGCCCGCAAGATCCAATTGTCGCTCGCCGTAATGGCGGAAACCACCGCGCCAGGAGGCACCGGATTTTCGTCAATCGTACAAAGTTCCATTGTGAATTTTCGGCGCTTGCGGTTAATCCCTCGCCGCCTCTTTTGCCCTGTCTTGCCCCCTCTTGCAAAGCCAGATGCTCTCCCCACATCAAGTTCGTGCGGGCCGCTTTGCGGACGCGCAAGCGGGGCGAGCCTCGAACGCAGCAGGGAAAGGCTGGGAGATGTCTCGCGCCGCCATAGGCTCTTGTCGCTTCAGTCAAGGAGGATAGTGAGATGCGTCAGTTTGATCTTTCCCCCCTCTACCGTTCGACCATTGGGTTCGACCGCTTGTTCAATATGCTCGATCAGACCGCCGGGATCGAGAGCGTGCCAAGCTATCCGCCCTATAATATCGAACGCACCGGTGAAAACGCTTACCGGATCTCTGTGGCGGTTGCAGGCTTTGCAGCGTCGGACCTCTCAATCGAAACCAAGGAAAACACCCTGACCATTCGCGGTTCGCACGAACGCAGTGGCGAGACCGAGAAGGCGAAGCCGGAGGTGCTTTATCAGGGCATTGCCGCCCGTTCATTTGAACGCCGCTTCCAGCTCGCCGATCACGTACATGTGACGGGGGCGAGCCTTGAAAACGGCCTTTTGCACGTCGACCTCCTACGTGAACTCCCTGAGGCGCAAAAACCGCGCCAGATTCCCATAGCAACCGGGGACGCCAAGCCCGCGGTCGCAACATCGAAGGCAGCGTAACGCTGCGAGCAGGGTGGTCCTCCCGGACCTTGCCCGCAGGGGAAGGGCGTCTCACAGAGACGCCCTTTTTTGTGTGCGGCTCTCCGGTAACCTGCTGCCCGTCAAATGCGCTCGCGATCGATGGCCCGTGCGAGCCTGACGAAGCCGTCTACTTCAGATGCAAGCGTCGCAAAGGATGTCACTAGGCGGACGAACACTTCGTCTTCCGCTGGTGGCGGACAGCCGCTGGCGGAATCGTGAAACTTCCAAGGATAATAGAGCGCTCCCGCAGCTTTCAGGGCCGCATCGGCCTTGCGGGGCAATATCGCAAAGACTTCATTCGCTTCGCAGGGCCACGGCAGACGAATGCCCTGAACGCTGGCGAGACCAGCCTTGAGCCGCTTCGCTTGGCCGTTCGCTTTAGCCGCCAGATCGAGCCAATGGCCATTTTCAAGGTAGGCAATCATTTGCGCGCCAAGAAACCGGCCTTTCGAGAGAGTATGCCCGCTGCGCTTGCGCTGATAGGGGAGGCAAGCCGCCTTGGTGGGGTCGAAAAAGATGACCGCCTCACAGGCAAGAGCGCCATTTTTCGTGGCACCGAATGACAGAACATCGATTCCGGCTTTCCAGCTCATTTCGGCTGGCGTGCAGCCGAGGGAAACAAGGGCATTGGCAAAACGGGCCCCATCCATATGCACCATGAGGCCGGCATCATGGGCGAGGGTGCTGAGCTCGGCAAGCTCGCCGCAGCTGTAGACCGTGCCGCATTCGGTGACCTGAGAAAGCGACAAAGCGGCGGGCTGGACGCGTTTTTCCACGCCGCGCGGAAAATCCGTGAGTGCCGCCTTGAGATTGGCTGGCGCGATCTTGCCTGCCGGGCCAGAAACCCCAATGAGCTTGGCGCCGCTGGTGAACATCTCCGGCGCGCCACACTCGTCTTCCATGATATGGGCGTGAGTATGACAGAAGATCGCACCGAAAGGCGGCGTTATCGCGCTGAGCGCCAAGGCATTGGCGGCTGTCCCGGTTGTCACGAAAAAACAGGCGGCCTCATGCTCGAAAACATCCGCGAGGCGCTGCTTGGCCATGGCAGTCCATGGGTCTGTGCCATAAGCTGACGCCGAGCCTTCGTTCGCACTGGCAAGGGCGGCGAAAATGGCTGGGCTTGCTCCGGTGGTGTTGTCGCTCGCGAAATCCATTGTTTCCCCGGCCTGCGATGGACCGGGCGCAGCCCGGTGTGTTTTGCGGCCGGCCGTTGCGTGCAGCAGCGGCGGGCTCCCATCTTTTGCGTGGCCTACCTTGATTCGCAAAGTTATTTTTCGGCGCTTGTTAATCGCGCAGAAATCTGCAATCTTACATTGTTAGGACAGCGGTGCTGACCATTCAGGGCTGAGGACGACGCCGCTGGCGCACACGCCTCTCCGGAAATGATGCAAATTTAGCCTAAGCGGCGCGGTTATGCTGGGCGTGCGCCGCACGCCTTGCGGGCTGTGGCGTGGCTTGGTTCTTGCGTGCCCGCACGCGAGATTGGCGTTTGCGGACGGCGCCGCGGTAAGAGATGTTAAGGCTCGTTACTTAATGGAAGGTGAGAGATGACCGATCCAATTCTGCCCGGCCCGATCCATCTCGATCCTGGCCTGCCGCCTGCACAGGGCCTTTATTCGCCAGCCCAGGAGCATGATGCGTGCGGTGTCGGTTTTGTTGCCGACATGCACAATCGCAAATCCCATGAAATCATCGGGATGGGGCTTGAGATCCTGCGCAACCTCGATCACCGCGGGGCCGTTGGCGCGGATCCGGAAGCCGGCGATGGCTGCGGCATGCTCGTTCAGATCCCGCACCGTTTTTTCACCGGGGAAGCCCACAAGCTCGGCTTTACCCTGCCGGAGCCCGGCGACTATGCGGTCGGCGCTTTCTTCCTGCCGCGTGATCCTGAAGGCCGGAGAACCGCCGAAGCCATTATCGAGAAAATGGTTGTGGCAGAAGGGCAGATTCTTCTCGGCTGGCGCGATACGCCGGTCGATTCGTCTTGCCTTGGCGCGAGTGTCAAATCGGCCGAACCCGTGAGCCGCCAAATTTTCATCCAGCGCGGGCCGCAGACGGGCGGGGGGGACTTATTCGAGAGGCGGCTCTTTATTCTGCGCAAGGTGATTTCGAACGCGGTCCACGATTTGAACGGCCGCCGCATGGAGGGTTTTTATCCCGTCTCGCTGTCCTCGCGCACCCTCGTTTACAAGGGACTTCTGCTCGCGACTAAGCTCGGCGTCTATTACAAAGACCTCGCCGATCCTCTCTTCGAATCGGCGCTTTCGCTCGTGCATCAGCGCTTTTCGACGAACACCTTTCCGACCTGGTCTTTGGCGCATCCATACCGTTATGTTGCGCATAACGGCGAGATCAACACGCTGCGCGGCAACCTCAATTGGATGGCGGCGCGGCAGGCTTCGGTCGCCTCCGATCTTTTTGGCAACGACATCGGCAAGCTCTGGCCGATCTCCTATGAGGGCCAATCGGATACCGCCTGTTTCGACAATGCGCTCGAATTCCTGGTTCAAGGCGGTTATTCGCTCGTTCATGCGATGATGATGCTTATTCCGGAGGCCTGGGCGGGCAACCCGCTGATGGACCCGCCGCGCCGCGCTTTCTATGAATATCATGCTTCCATGATGGAGCCCTGGGATGGACCGGCCGCCGTCGCCTTCACCGATGGCCGCCAGATCGGCGCGACGCTCGACCGCAATGGCCTGCGCCCCGCGCGCTATATCGTGACAAGCGACGGGCTCGTTGTGCTTGCGTCCGAGGCCGGCGTTTTGCCGATTGAAGAGGAGCGCATCATTACCAAGTGGCGGTTGCAGCCTGGCAAGATGCTGCTCGTCGATCTGGAACAGGGCCGCATCATTTCGGATGATGAGATCAAGAGCACCTTGGCCGCATCGCACCCCTATGCTGAATGGGTCAAGCGCACCCAGATCGTGCTCGAGGATATGGATCTTGCGGTGCATCCTCGTGCGCCGCGCACCGACGTGTCGCTTTTGGATCGCCAGCAGGCGTTTGGCTACAGCCAGGAGGATCTTTCCCTGCTGCTGCCGCCCATGGCGGTAACCGGCCAGGAGGCAGTCGGCTCCATGGGCACCGATACGCCGATTTCGGCGCTCTCGACACGGCCAAAGCTGCTCTATACCTATTTCAAGCAGCATTTCGCACAAGTGACCAATCCGCCGATCGATCCGATCCGGGAGGAACTGGTCATGAGCCTCGTGTCCTTCATTGGGCCGCGCCCCAACATCCTTGACCACGAAGGTAATGCCAAGAAAAAACGGCTGGAGGTCCGCCAGCCCATTCTCACTAATGGCGATCTCGAGAAAATCCGTTCGATTGCCCATTTCGAAGAGGCTTTCGATACAAAGACTCTCGACATCACTTATCCTTCGGAGAATGGCGCAAAGGGCATGGCGGACGCGCTCGCGAAGCTTTGCCAGAGGGCCGAACATGCGGTTAACACCGGCTTCAATATCATCATTCTATCCGACCGTCTGACCGGCCCCGACCGTATCCCCCTCCCGGCACTGCTCGCGACTGCGGCGGTCCATCATCATTTGATCCGCAAGGGTCTTCGCACCTCGGTCGGCCTTGTCGTCGAAACAGGCGAGGCGCGGGAGGTTCACCATTTCGCTTTGCTTGCTGGCTACGGCGCGGAGGCGATCAACCCCTATCTCGCCTTCGAAACGCTCGATGCGATGGCAAAGAATTTTCCTGACGACATCGATGGGGCGGAAGCCTGCAAGCGCTACATCAAGTCGATTGACAAGGGTCTTTTGAAGGTGATGTCGAAAATGGGCATTTCGACATACCAATCCTATTGCGGTGCCCAGATCTTCGACGCAGTCGGGCTCGCGGAGGATTTTGTCGATCGCTATTTCGCTGGCACCGTGACACGGATCGGCGGCGTGGGCCTTGCCGAGATCGCCGAGGAAACCGTCCGCCGCCACAAGGAAGCTTTTGGGGATGCGCCGCTCTATCGCAATGCGCTCGATGTCGGCGGTGATTACGCCTTCCGCATCCGCGGGGAGGCGCATTCCTGGACTCCGCAATCGGTGTCGCTCTTGCAGCACGCCGTCCGCGCCAACAATGCTGCGGACTATCGTGCTTTTGCGGCCATCCTGAATGAGAAGACTGGCGAGCCGCTGACGATACGCAATCTTTTCCGCATCAAGACGGCGGCGGAAGACGGCCGCGTCCCGGTGCCCCTGGAAGAGGTCGAGCCGGCGCAGTCGATCGTCAGGCGCTTTTCAACTGGGGCAATGTCTTTTGGCTCGATCTCGCGCGAGGCTCATACGACGCTTGCGATTGCGATGAACCGGATCGGCGGAAAATCGAACACGGGTGAGGGCGGCGAGGAGTCAGACCGTTTCAAGCCGCTCTCGAACGGGGATTCGATGCGCTCGGCGATCAAGCAGATTGCATCGGGGCGCTTTGGCGCGACGACCGAATATCTCGTGAACTCGGACGTCATCCAGATCAAGATGGCACAAGGGGCAAAGCCCGGTGAGGGCGGCCAATTGCCGGGACACAAGGTCGATGCCATCATCGCCAAGGTGCGGCACTCGACGCAGGGTGTTGGCCTCATCTCGCCGCCTCCACATCACGACATCTATTCGATCGAGGATTTGGCGGAGCTCATCTTCGACCTGAAGAACGTCAATCCAGAGGCCGATATCTCGGTCAAGCTCGTCTCCGAAGTGGGTGTCGGGACTGTCGCCGCAGGTGTCTCAAAGGGCCGCGCCGATCATGTCACGATCTCGGGGTTTGAGGGCGGCACCGGAGCCTCGCCGCTCACTTCGATCAAGCATGCGGGAATCCCGTGGGAAATAGGCCTTGCCGAGACGCAACAGACGCTGGTCCTGAACCGGCTGCGCTCGCGGATCGCGGTGCAGGTCGATGGCGGGTTGCGCACCGGCCGCGATGTCGTCATCGGCGCCCTGCTTGGCGCTGATGACTTCGGCTTCGCCACGGCTCCCTTGATCGCTGCCGGCTGCATCATGATGCGCAAGTGCCATTTGAACACTTGCCCTGTCGGCATCGCCACGCAAGACCCCGTCTTGCGCAAAAGGTTCACGGGCCAGCCGGAGCATGTGATCAATTACTTCTTCTTTGTCGCGGAAGAAGTGCGCGGCTTGATGGCAGAAATGGGCTACCGCACCTTCAATGAGATGATTGGCCAGATGCAGATGCTCGATAAGCACGAGGCGATCGAGCATTGGAAGGCACGCGGGCTCGATTTCTCGAAGCTCTTTCATAAGCCAACCGCAGCGCCTGGCGAGACGATCTACAACTCCACGCGGCAGGATCACGGGCTTGGCAATGTCCTTGATCGCAAGCTGATCACAGCCGCCAAGGAAGCGATCAAATCCAGGACCAAGGTAATGGTTGAAACCGCGATCAACAACACCGATCGCGCAACCGGGGCGATGCTCTCCGGGGTTATCGCGCGTCAGTACGGTCATGCCGGGCTTCCGGACGGCACCGTTCATATCAAGGCGAAAGGGACAGCAGGGCAGAGCTTTGGTGCCTGGCTTGCCGCCGGGGTTACTCTCGAGCTCGAAGGGCAGGCCAATGACTATGTTGGCAAGGGTCTCTCGGGCGGCCGTATCATCGTTTATCCTCCAGCGCACGCGCAGATCACACCGGAGAAGTCAATCATTATCGGCAACACTGCGCTTTATGGTGCTATCGCTGGCGAGTGCTATTTCCGCGGCGTTGCCGGGGAGCGTTTCGCGGTCCGCAATTCCGGTGCAATCGCGGTCGTCGAAGGCGCGGGCGATCATGGCTGCGAATATATGACGGGCGGAATCGTCGTCGTTATCGGCGAGACGGGGCGCAATTTTGCTGCCGGCATGTCTGGAGGGATCGCCTATGTCCTTGATGAGGACGGCAAATTCGCGCAGCGCTGCAACCTCGCCATGGTCGAGCTCGAACCCGTCGTGGAAGAAGAGGAGTTGATGCAAAAGAATTATCACCATGGCGGCGACCTTGATTTTCACGGCCGGGTCGATGTCATGGGTGATATGACCCGCTTTGACGCCGAGCGGCTGCATCAGCTCATCTCGAACCATGCGCGCTATACGAGGTCGGCGCGAGCGCGCCAGATTCTGGAACACTGGGATGAATACAAGCCGAAATTCCGCAAGGTGATGCCGGTTGAATACCGCCGCGCCATCGAGGAGCTGATCGCAAAAGGGGGACAGCCAAACCTCGCGGCGGCAGAATGAGGCAAACGCTGGAGCCCTCCGGGTTCCGGCGCGCTGTCCAGCTCCGGACGCTTCCGCGCCATGAAGATCTCAATCACTCATGGCTGCGGCGTTCTTGTTTCTTCCTATGACCTCATCCAGAAACCAGCAACTTTAAAAGGTCATGCTCTTCCAGGGGTTTGCAACGTATGGGCAAGGTAACAGGGTTCCTCGAAATCGACCGGCGCGACCGGCGCTATGTGCCAGCCTCCGACCGGATCCGCAATTACAAGGAATTCGTGATCCCGCTCTCGGAGGAAGCAACCAAGGATCAAGCGGCCCGCTGCATGGATTGCGGCATTCCCTTTTGCCATAGCGGCTGTCCCGTCAACAATCAGATCCCGGATTGGAACGATCTTGTCTATCGCTCCAATTGGGAAGAGGCTTCGCGCAATCTCCATTCGACGAATAATTTTCCCGAGTTTACCGGCCGAATTTGCCCGGCGCCTTGTGAGGCCGCCTGCACGTTGAACATCGACGATAATCCGGTGACGATCAAAACCATCGAATGCGCTATTGCGGATCGCGCTTGGGCGAACGGCTGGATCAAGCCCGAGCCTGCGGAAGTGAAGACCGGAAAGAAAGTCGCCATTGTTGGCTCAGGGCCAGCCGGGCTCGCTTGCGCGCAGCAGCTCGCGCGAGCCGGGCACGACGTCCATGTTTATGAGAAAAATGCCAAGCCTGGCGGCTTGCTACGTTATGGCATTCCCGATTTCAAAATGGAGAAGCATCTGATCGACCGCCGCATCCATCAGATGCAGGCGGAGGGCGTGCATTTCCACAATGGCGTCAATGTCGGGATTGATCTCGACACGGCGTCCTTGCTCGAAGAATTCGATGCAATTGTTCTCGCAGGCGGCGCGGAAAAGCCGCGCGATCTTCCGATTCCCGGCCGCGAGCTCTCCGGCGTGCATTTCGCGATGGAGTATTTGCCTCAGCAGAACCGGCGTATCAGCGGGGAGCCGATCCACACCAATGAGCCGATTCTCGCTTCGGCCTTGCATGTCGTTGTGATAGGTGGCGGCGACACAGGGTCCGACTGTATTGGGACAGCGATCCGCCAGGGCGCTTTGTCGGTGACTCAGCTCGAAATCTTGCCGCGCCCGCCAGATAAGGAAGATAAGGCCCTGACCTGGCCGAACTGGCCCTTGAAGATGCGTACATCTTCCTCTCAGGAAGAAGGCGCCGAAAGGGATTTTTCGGTTGTGACGAAGGAATTTCTTGGAGAGAATGGAGCCGTCAAAAAACTCATCTGCGCCCGGGTCGATGCAAATCTGAAGGAAATTCCAGGCACCGCCTTCGAGCTCAGGGCTGATCTCGTTCTCCTTGCCATGGGCTTCGTTTCACCGGTGCATGAAGGCCTGCTGCGGGGCCTTGGCGTTGCTCTCGATTCGCGAGGAAACGTCAAGGCCGGCCAAGTGAGCTACAAGACTTCGCTCGACAAGGTATTTGCCTGCGGCGACATGCGGCGCGGCCAATCCCTGGTTGTCTGGGCTATTCGCGAAGGCCGCCAAACGGCGCGGGCCGTCGATACGTTCCTGATGGGGGCGAGCCAGCTGCCGTTATAGAGAATGATCTTCGAAGCTGTCCGCTTTTTGAATAGACCCTTTTTGAATAGACCCTTCAGGCGATGAGCCGCGCCAGGAACATGATGAGCACGGGCTGGCCTATGTGAGCGCCTGGGCCGCGCTACATCACAACGACCCGGGCGCCGATCTTGACGCGGTTGTAGAGATCGATCACGTCCGCGTTCATCATCCTTATGCAGCCGGAGGATACTGCCTTGCCAATCGAGTCCGGCTCATTGGTGCCATGGATGCGAAAGAGCGTGTCCTTGTTGCCCTTGAAAAGATAGAGCGCGCGGGCGCCGAGCGGGTTTTCAAGGCCGCCGTCCATTTCTTCCGGCAGATCTGGGCGCCGCTTCAGCATTTCCTTCGGAGGAATCCAGCGCGGCCATTCGGATTTGCGGCCAACACGGGCGATGCCTTTCCAGTCGAATCCCTGGCGTCCAACCCCGATGCCATACTGTATGGCGCTGCCACCCGGCTGCACCAGATAAAGATGGCGTGAACTCGTGTCGACGACGATCGTCCCTGGCGGTTCATTGGTCGGGTTCTGGACCAATGTGGCCGTTCTCTGATTGAAATTGACGCCGAGCTCGACATCCTCATTGCCGTAGGATGCGCCGCCCGGCGCTCGTGCATAGGCATCTTCATAAGGGTTTGCACCGTAAGAATAGGCATTGGTGCGGCCCCGGTAGGGCGGCGGCGCTGGCGGACTTACGGGATCGTAGTAGGAATTGGGATAGGACGGATAGGCCGGGTATGACGGATAGCCTGGATAACCATTCGACGGATAGGTTGGATAGACCTGATAGCCGCCATAATTGTACCATTGCGCAAGAGCTGGCGTCGTTGAGGCCATGAGCGCGAGGGCCAGGACAAGGCCCGTTCCGCGCATCGCCGAAGAGCGGAGTGATGTTGCACGCATGAAAAAATCCGAATTCGCTTTCCGCCGGTCAAATTGCGCAGAATGATCTCAATAAACGGCAAAAACGGACCGCCGCATTCGAGATTTCCCGCTGGACGGACAATTTTGAAAGCAAAAAAAGACCGGTTTGGCAAGCTGCCAAACCGGTCTCGAATGACCGCGGTGAGCCGGCTAACAGCGCTTAACGTCTCCTGATCACGTCAGATTGCGCGAATGAAAGAAAGCCTTCGCATTCGGACCCACGGAATGCCGCTCAGAGCACGACAACCGTGGCGCCGACTTTCACGCGGTCATAAAGATCAATAATGTCATTGTTCAGCAATCTGATGCAGCCGGAAGAGACTGCCCGGCCGATCGTGTTGGGTTCATTCGTGCCGTGGATGCGGAACATCGTGTCGCCATGACTATTGTAGAGATACATCGCACGGGCGCCGAGCGGATTGGCCAGTCCTCCCACCATCACGCGCGGCAGATCCGGCCGGCGTAACCGCATATCGGCGGGAGGTGTCCAGCTTGGCCATTCGGCGCGGCGCCCAATATAGGCGCGGCCACTCCATGCAAAGCCCTCGCGCCCGACCCCAACATCGTAGCGCATCGCCTTGCCGCCCTGCATCGACAGATAAAGATAGCGGTTCTTGGTATCGATCGTGATGGTGCCGGCACGCTCGCCGGTCGGATCGTCGACGAGCATGCGAGTCGTGTAGACGTCACGCTGGAGATCGCTTGGCAGATTCACCGGCTGAATCTGGCGGTTCATGAGTCCCGCGGGAGAGCCGCCGTCGAAAGCTTGCGCGCCGGTCGCAAAGAGAGCGGCGGCTCCGGCCGCCGCAAGGAGACTCATCTTCGAGATATGCGTTTTCAACATTCGTCTGGCATCCGCGTTCGAAAGCTGTCTTGAGCTGATCATGCGGATAACGCGGAAGCTATGCGGTTCGTTCCCTCGCGACTCCTGAAAAATGGCATTTTTTTGATATAAAAATGGCGCGGGGACGTTTGTGAGAACTTCCCATCCTTCTGGTTAAACAATTGAGTCTTGCGAAACCGCGCAATGCAATCGCGCGATGCAATAATGAATGATCCGCGCGGCGTGTTTTATGTTGTGCCGTGCGAGCAGCTGATCAGGGTCTTGGCCAGGAAAAGTCATCGGCCCGGCCCGGCTTGGGCGCGATGGGCTTGCCCTCCTGGAGGGTCTGGGTGATCAAATTTCGCGCGTCGCTCTTCGCGGTTCCGGCAGCCGTCACGTGCGTTGCCAGCTCACCACCGGGCGCTAGAGGAGGAGCGGTCAGCGGCAGGACGGGACCGGCAACGGGTTTTGGAGGCGGGGCGGCTTCCTCGCCCGGAGGCAAGGCCGAGACATCTGCAGGAGCCTCCGCGTTGCTGCCAGGAGCGTTCGCGGGATTCTGCGGCTCGCCGGGAGCAGCGCCAGGCCCGGGAGCGGGCTGCACCTCGTCGAGTTTACGGCGGATTTCCGGCTCCACGAAATGCGCGAGCTTGAGGGCGCCGGCTTTGGTGAAATGGATGCCGTCGGCGGTGCGCAGCTTCACGATTTGGCCATCGATGCTGGGGCCGGAAGGACTGTATTTGCCAGCCTCATCGGCGAAAGCTTCCCAAATGTCGACATAGGTGGCGCCTGCCTTTTCGGCATAGGCGCGATAGAATTGGTTGAAGGTCAGCGCGTCGGCTGAGAGCCGCTCGCTTTTCAGGATGGGAAGGCCGACCCAGACGAGCGGGATTTTCTTGTCATGAAACATCGCCGCGATGGTTTCGATCCTTTGTGTGTAGGCTGCCTGCCATTCCGGTGTTCCCGGCTCGTAGCTGCTGCCATTGGCGTCGTGCAGGGTCTGCCGGTCATTGCTGCCGATGAGCATGACGGCGAAGTCGATCTTCTCCGTGCCTTCAAGCAACTCCCGCGTGGCTTTGACCCAGTCGTAAAAGTCATCGCGGACAAGCCCTGAATCGTCTTTGGTTTTGCGAAGAATGGCGACCTGCGGCCGGTTCTCGAAAGTCTCGGTCAGTCCGCGCGCGAGCATGTCGCCAAGGCTGTCGCCTAGGACGGCGACGAAAAAAGTCGGCTCGACAACGGGCTTTTCGGGCGTTTTTGCAGCTCCTTTCGGTCCCGCCTTCTCCGATGGCCGGCGTGGTGCTCTCTCGGTCCAGTAATAACCCGGCCGTTCCTCCCAGTGCCGGCGGTGCCGTGGACCCTCTTCAGGCACCGCGCGGCGGAACTCCCGCTTTGGTTTCGCGACGTGATTTGCTGGCGGCGGCGCGAACCATTGCTCGAACCAGCCGAATGGATCGATTTGCGCGGCTGCGGGGGAAGCCGCCGCGGGCAATAGCGCCAAAAAAAGCGCCATGACAAGCATGGAATTCAACGGCTTTTGGAAAAGCCGCTGCACCGCCCCCATCAATGGAAAATTCTTTACCACAAAATCATCTTACCGCATCAATCGTTCCGATGCACGTGAAGGGTTGCAGTGGTTTTAGTTCCCGGTTTGTTCCTTCTTATTGGGGCTATTCCATGATGCGCGGCCCCCTCCCCAGGCGCAATTTGGGAGAATGTAGAGAATGTAAATGTAATTTCCCGGACGCCGGATATTCTGTTCCCAATTTACTGACATAGGGTTGTTCGCTGCCCATTACGCATTAGGCTGGCTCCTGATGAAAATTAAGCTGCCGCACCGGATCGGGCCTGCCCGCTTATCTATCCTTGGGGTTGTGGTTGGCGTCATTGCGGGCTTTGGAGCGGTGTTTTTCCGCGACCTCATCGGGCTTATCCATAATATCGCCTTCCTGGGAAAGTTCTCCATCGAATATGACACGAGCCAGTTCACGCCGCCCAGCCCTTGGGGCGCCTTTATCATTCTCGTTCCTGTCCTCGGCAGTTTTGCCGTCACATTTCTCGTAGAAAATTTTGCTCCGGAAGCGCGCGGGCACGGCGTGCCGGAGATCATCGATGCGATCTATTACCGCAAGGGCGTGATCCGGCCGGTGGTCGGAGTGGTCAAGTCGCTGGCCTCGGCAGTTTCGATTGGCACGGGCGCGGCGGTTGGCCGCGAGGGGCCAATTGCGCAGATTGGCGCCTCCTTCGGCTCCCTGCTTGGACAGATCATCAGTATGCAGTCCTGGCAACGCATCACGCTGGTGGCAGCGGGGGCCGGCTCTGGCATCGCGGCGACTTTCAATACGCCCATCGGCGGCGTGATGTTCGCGGTTGAGCTGATGATGCCTGAACTGAGTGCGCGCACATTCTTGCCGGTCGCCCTCGCAACGGGAACCGCGACCTTCATTGGCCGGCTGTTTTTCGGTGTTTATCCCTCGTTTACCGTTCCAAGACCTGTCATGTTCGAAGGGCCAGCGACACTGAGTGCGCTCTGTGTCTATGCCCTGCTCGGCGTGCTGATGGGTGTCGCAGCCGCTGTTTTCATCCGAGGCCTTTATCTTGCGGAGCAGCTTTATGAGCGCATCCGCAATCCTTACATCCGTCACGGCGCAGGCATGTTTTCTTTCGGCCTGCTCATCTATGTGATGCTGACCGGCTACGGGCATTATTATTTGCAGGGTGTTGGCTATGCGGCCATTCAGGCCATTCTTGACGGCGGCCTCGATATGCCGGTGCTGCTCTCGCTGCTTTTCGTGGGCAAGCTTTGGAGCACGTGGACGGCCCTTGGATCGGGCGGCTCGGGGGGCATCTTTTCGCCTTCGCTCTACATGGGCGCGACCGCGGGTGCCGCCTTTGGCATTTTGGTCACAGCCATCTTTCCCGTCGCCGGAGTTGGAACTGCCACCTGCGCCATAATCGGCATGGCAGCCATGGTTGCTGGCGGCACGGGTGCCCCCATGACGGCTATCACGATGATCTTCGAGATGACCCGGGACTATGACGTCGTGATGCCGGGCATCATTGCGGCCGCGCTTGCCATTGGGGTCCGGCGGCTGCTGTCCCGCGAGAGCATTTACACGATCAAGCTTGTCAGCCGCGGGCATTTCATTCCGCAGGCGCTCGAAGCCAATATGTTCTTGATCCGGCGCGCGAGCGAGATCATGGAGCGGGACGTGATCCTCTTGCCAGCGGATGCGGATTTTGACATCGCGCTGCATCAGTCAGAGAGTGTGGCCGGCTGGCAGGCGGTGGTGACAAATGGCAATCATATAACCGGCGTCATCAACGTGAGCGGCTACCATTGCAGCCATAAGGAGGGATACAGCGGCCTCACCCTTCGCGACGCCGCGCAAAGCAACTTCATCGTCGCTCAAGAGGATGATGTGGTGATCGACATCATGGCACGTATGCAGCGCCGCGGCGCCAGCGTGGCCGTTGTGATAAAGGGCCGCGGCCGGCCATACGCGTCGCAAATTAGCGGTATCATCACCAAGGACCGGATCGTCGATTCAGTCGCCGAAAGCATCACGAAGGATGCCGACTGATGGAATGAGCTACAGTATAAAGTCCGCAGCTTTCGAGGTCAGAGTCAGCTCTTCGGCTGAAGAACCGCATCGATGACATGGATGATGCCATTCTTCTGGCTGACGTCGGAGGTTATCACAAAGGACTTATCCTCCCTGGCATCGATGATTTCGAGCCGCCGCCCGTCTTGCCGGACGCGCAGTTCCTCCCCTTCGAGGGTCTTGTAGCTGGCCTCGCCGCCGCCCTTCTTGATTGCAGCAATGAAATCTGCTGCAGAAATTTTGCCGGGTATCACGTGATAGGTGAGAAGGGCGGCCAGGGCTGCCTTGTTTTCCGGATTTGAGAGCGTTTCGAACATGCCCTTGGGAAGTTTCTCGAAGGCCTTGTCTACTGGCGCGAAAACCGTGAATGGGCCTTCACCCTGCAAGGTCCCAGTGAGTTCCGCCGTCCTGACGGCTGCCATAAGTTTCGTGTGCTCTTTTGAATTGGACAAATTTTCGACGATGTCCTTCGAGGGATACATTGGTGCGCCGCCAATCTCCATGCTCATCTCTGCCAAGGCGGAGGAAAGAGTGGTGCTTCCAAATGGCATAAGGGCCAAAGCGACGGCGAATGCTACGTTACGAAACGCCAGCATGAAGCTGCTCCGCGATGAATTGCTGCCGGATACCGGAAAAACGAGATCCAAGCGTTTAGGTCTGGTCTGGTTACAGTTCAATCCGAGCCCTTGTGCAAAGTTACGCATATCACTTGTGGAAAAGTTAGTCCCTTTGGGCCGGGATGCTCTTGCTGCCGGATTCGAATTGGAAGCAAGGGCCCGGGGTGCGGCAGCAGATCGCTCTGCCTAAATAGCCTTCGGGAACGAATTGATGAGGAAGGATAGCCTCATGCCTGGCACAGTGAACGTTGCCGGAATCCTGGCGGATCAAGACCAAAGGGGGAGTGTCTCAATTCTGCGTGAGAGGGTGGCAGATGGTCAATATGATTACGCCATGAAAGAGACAGCTCACGCCAGATACCGGGGCGGCGGCAAGAATGCCTGGATCTGCTTTGCGTTTAGTGAATGCTCGCTTGGCGCCATCCTTGTGGCGGGAAGCGAGAAGGGCATTTGCGCCATCTTCATAGGGGATGGCGGGGACGCTCTCCTGCAGGATCTTGCCAGACGTTTTCCGCGCGCCCGGCTCGTTCGCGGCGATGCTGAATTTGAGGCCCTTGCCGCCAAGGTGGCTGCTTTCGTCGAGGAACCGGGGCTTGGCCTTTATCTGCCCCTCGACTTGCATGGCACAGTCTTTCAGCAGCGCGTGTGGCGTGCATTACGGGAGATCCCGGCGGGTTCGACGGCGAGCTATGCGGACATCGCAAAGCGGATCGGGACACCGAAGTCGGCTCGCGCAGTTGCTAGGGCTTGCGGCGCGAACCCTATCGCGGTCGCAATTCCGTGTCACCGCGTCATCGGAAGCGATGGCGCACTCTCCGGCTACCGCTGGGGCGTAGCACGTAAGCGCGCCTTGCTCGAAAGAGAGGCGCGCCTGCTGGCCGGGTTTAAAAAACCATAGGAGAAGAGATGCAGCATGCAGCCCGCGGCCGCGCGGTCCAAAGACTTGTGCGGGTTTTGCTCTTGCCGCTCTCCATCTTTACGCTAGCCCGGCTGTCCGCCGGAACGCCCAGCAAGAGGCACGGTTGATGCCCGTGGTTTCTTCAGGGAGTATTGGAAAGCGTTACGGTGAGCCGGTTTGCCAAGAATGTAACACCAGGCATCATCCTCTCGCCCTTGAAACAAGGCGCGCTGCGTGGCAAGCATGCGCATGAACCTTACCCAGATTAAAGCTCCAGCTTCGCAGGATTTGGCTCCTTCGCCCAAAATATCTTTTGTCTCGCTTGGCTGCCCCAAGGCGCTCGTCGATAGCGAACGGATCATTGGCCGGCTGCGGGCGGAAGGCTATGAGCTGACGAGGTCGCATCAGGGTGCGGATGCGGTCATCGTGAACACTTGCGGCTTTCTCGACAGCGCCAAGGCCGAATCGCTCGCCGCAATCGGCGAGGCAATGGCGGAAAATGGCAAGGTCATCGTTACCGGTTGCATGGGCGCCGAGCCTGATGCAATCCTTGAGAAATTTCCTGGCCTCCAATGGATCAGCGGACCACAGGATTTTCAATCCGTCATGCGGGCCGTGCATGAGGCAGTGGCACCTCCGCATGATCCGTTCCTCGACCTTTTGCCCGCGCAAGGCGTCAAGCTGACGCCACGCCATTACGCCTATTTGAAAATTTCCGAGGGCTGCAACAACCGCTGCAGCTTCTGCATCATTCCAAAGCTTCGCGGCCCTCTTGTCTCCCGCAGTGCCGCAGATGTCCTGCGCGAAGCTGAAAATCTTGCCGCGTCCGGGGTCAAGGAGCTGCTCGTCATATCGCAAGATACGAGCGCCTATGGTCTCGATCTGAGATATGTGGAAAGCACCTTTCACGAGCGCCCGGTGCGAGCAAAATTTATCAGCCTTGCGCGGGAACTCGGCCAGCTCGGCATCTGGGTTCGCCTTCACTATGTCTATCCTTATCCTCATGTCGACGAGGTGATCGAATTGATGGCGGAAGGAAAAATCCTGCCTTATCTCGACATCCCGTTTCAGCATGCGAGCCCGAATGTTTTGCGGGCGATGAAACGTCCGGGCGGCTACGAGAAGATGCTGGAGCGGATTGGAAAATGGCGCGAAATTTGCCCCGATCTCACCCTGCGCTCGGCCTTCATTGTCGGGTTCCCGGGCGAAAGCGAAGAAGACTTTGAACTGCTCTTGAATTGGCTTGAAGAGGCCAAGATTGATCGCGCGGGCGCTTTTAAATATGAGCCTGTCGCGGGTGCCGCCGCGAATGATCTTGGCTTGCCACACGTGGCACCCGAGGTTCAGATGATCCGCTACCAGCGCTTCATGGAGAAATGTCAGAAAATCAGCGCCGGAAAACTTAAGGCGAAGGTCGGCAAGCGCCTGCCAGTCATTGTTGACCAGGGCGGGCCCCGCAGCGCCGTAGGCCGCAGCAAAGGTGATGCTCCTGAAATCGATGGAAAGGTCCATATCGCCTCGCGGCGGCCCCTGCGGCAGGGCGAAATCATAACGGTGAAGATCGAGCGCAGCGATATTTATGACCTTTATGGAACCGCTATCTGAAGCATTACAGAAAACCGTAACCTAGACCTTGTAATTCGCTACAATTATCGCTTATCGGAAGCTGCCAGCATTCTTGTTCGTGTGGCTGCTTTGGATCATGCAGCCGCGCAGCCCTAGGTAAAGCCCTTTTGCTCGATCCCACGGGACAGCCAAGCCATGGGTAGTATTACCGATGTTGCTGTGATCGGCGCGGGACCATATGGATTATCCCTCGCAGCCTATCTGCGCGCGCGGGGCGCCGATATCCGCGTTTTTGGCTTTCCTATGCAGACCTGGCGGGAGGCCATGCCCGTTGGGATGAAGCTTAAATCGGAGGGATTCGCCTCAAATATTTCGGATCCAGATGGCGCTTTTCCTCTTGGGGTTTTCTGCCGGGAAAAGAATATACCCTATGCCGACACAAATCTTCTCGTCTCGCTTGAGACATTTATCTCGTATGGGGAGGCGTTCCAGGAACGTTTCGTTCCCGATCTTGACCAGAAAAAGGTTGTGTCTGTTGATATAGCGCCGCAGGGTTTCGATTTGCGTTTAGAAAGTGGCGAGACTGTAGCCGTCCGGCGAGTGGTCATTGCATCGGGCATCAGAAGCTTTGCTTATTACCCGCCAGAGCTTTCCGGCCTTCCCAAGGAACTCCTATCCCATAGTGCCAATTTTGGTGATGCGGCCCATCTCGCGGGGCGCGAGGTCGCCGTGATCGGCGCTGGCGCCTCAGCGGCGGATGTCGCCGCCCTGCTGCGTCTGCGGGGAGCCCGCGTCACTATTATCACACGCAGGCCGGGCATCCGCTTCCAATCGCCTCTCGGCGAACGAAGCCTCCTCGACAAGATCCGTGCGCCGATGACGGCGCTCGGTCCAGGCTGGAAGTCCTTCTTATGCGTAAAGGGACCGCTTCTGTTTCACGCCATGCCGGAGAGCTTTCGTGTGGACGTGGTGCGCCGCTATCTTGGCCCGGCACCGGCGTGGTACGCCCGTCAGGATGTGGAGGGGCATGTTCCCTATATTCTCCAATCGCAGGTCATCAAGGCCGAGGACACCGGCCAAAGGGCGCGTCTCACGCTCCGGCACGCCGATGGCTCCATTCGCGAAATCACTGCGGATCATATCGTCGCCGCCACAGGCTATCGTGTCGATACGCGGAAGCTGACTTTCCTCAGCGGCCGGATCGCGGCAGGCCTTGCCCGGGCGGATGGGGCGCCGGTCCTTTCACGGAACTTTGAATCCACGGTGCCGGGCCTTTACTTCGTTGGAACCTCGGCTGCAAACAGCTTTGGTCCAATGCTCCGGTTCGTCCATGGCACTGGGTTTGCTTCCCGGCGGACAGCGAACCATATTGCCTCGATGATTCGGAGAGGGGCCTTTGTCTCGGTCCCGAAGCCGCGTAATAGCGCGGGCATCGAGGCGCCGCGTCAATGACAGCCATTGGCGAGCCGCCTTTGCACGCCCATTTGCTCCGGACCTGTGGAACTCCTGTTGAACGCGACGTCTTCTCGCTGCCAGCAGAGTTGCCGCCAGGCTGTAACCCGCTAAGAGAGGATAGCGGGAGCGAAGCGGACTTTCATGGCGCTCCGGCTGGCCTGCGCATTCTTTTTGTTTCATTGTCCAACGATCTTGGAAGTGAGCGCATCATCGGCGGCATGGCCGGCTGCGGGGTTGAATGCGCCGTGATGAGCCCGCCGAACTATTTTTGTGCCAGCACCCGCTCGGCTAAGCGCCACTTTCCTATCCCTGATCATTATGGTGTTTGGCTTGGGGCTTTGTTCGTCCGCCGCCGGTTGGAGGATGCGGTACGCAACTGGCAGCCGCGGCTAATCCTGCCGCTCGACGACATATCCGCTTGGCTGTTGCGGGGTCTTGCGGTTGACCGGAGGGTAAGCCCGGCGGTTCGCGGCATTCTTGTAGAGTCGCTCGGCGCGCCGGAAGGTTATGCTGCCGCTGTGAGCCGGCAGCGCTTCATGGATCTCGCCGCCAATCTCGGAGTGTATAAGCCTGCACATTGTGAGGCCGTTAGTATCGGGATGGCGCTCTTGGCGGCGGAATCATGGGGTTTCCCCCTCGTCGTCAAGGGCGAGCACACCTGCGGAGGAAGAGGGGTCGTCATTGTACGCGGTGCCGCGGAACTTGTGGCAAAGCTCACGCCGGTCTCCACCGCCTGGCAACAGCGGCTGAAATTTTCGGCAAAGAAAGCCCTATTTCAATTCGCGGGTTTCGGCGCTGGGCCAATGTCGGGAACCATGATTCAGTCATTTGTCATGGGCACTCCCGCGTTTCGCACGCTCGCGGCCTGGAAGGGCCGTGTCATCGAAGGCGTGAGTTTCGCCGCGGAGCAAATGCATCCAACGCCAACCGGAGCCAGCACTGTTGTGCGGCATATCGAAAACGACGAGATGAATCGCACCGCCGCAAAGATGACGGCGGCGCTTGGCTGCTCCGGCTTTGTGAGTTTCGATTTCATGCTTGACCAGGAAACGGGCCGCGCGGCGCTGATCGAGATGAACCCGCGCAGCATAACTTCCACGCATTTGGGAGCCTTGTTCGGACGCGATGTTTGCGGCGCATTCACGGCCGAATTGCTGGGCAACCGTCCGCCGGCGCCGCGGCCTGCAAAAACGGAGGCCGCCATCGCCTTGTTTCCCAAGGAGCTCGAACGGGATCCGGACAGCAAATATTTAAAGTCACCAGACGTGATCCACGACGTTCCAAATGATGATCCACTATTAGTTGCAGCCCATTTGCGGCGGCTGAGAGCTGCTTTTCCAAGAAAGAATCATTAGAGCAGAGCGGTTTCCACCCGAATTGAATCGATAGGGATCTATGACAACGGCCCCGGATTCCTCCTGGCCGGCAGGCCGCGCGCGGAACAGATCGCCCGGTCCCGCCGTCTCATGCTTCTCTGGCCGCATCGTCTCTTCACGGCCAACTAATTATTCGAAAGTTACACAGATTACGGAGAATATGTCTTCGTTTTGGGGAAAACCTTTGACCGAAGAAACTTCCATATAGTTCGGTTGCCTTCGGCCGGCCGCGGTAAAGTGCCTCTCAGCCCGATCGCAAGCATGATCCGGCGATACAACGGCAACGATCGGTAGATATGAGCAAGAAGTGTAGGATCATGATAGGGCAAGTCAACATACGAGTTACGCAGATATGAGCTGCGCCAGCTTCTTAGCCACTCATTAGGGAACAAAGCGATTGCGGGGACAATATTCGGAATAATGGAGCCCCTTGTCACGCCGGCGAAGCTGGCAGCGAACAAGGCGCAGAGATCCGACCCCAGCAGCCGCCCCAAACGGCATACGGGCGTCGCTCGCGGATTAATTTCAAGCAGGTAGGGTAATCCATCCGAGCTGTCGAGAATGAAATCGACCCCGATGAAGCCGCTGATGCCGGTCTGACGGATAAGTGCCCTGGTAGCCTGCAATAGCTCGGGACACTCGATTGGCCTCACAACCGTGCTCGCTCCGGTCGGCAACGGATTCACCTGCTCGGCGGCAACGGAGAATCCTCCGAGCATGATGCCATCGCGGGCAACGGCGGTGGTAAACGCCAGTTGGCCCTCGTGGTAGCGCTGAACAATGAGCGGCTCACTGCTTGCTGCAAATCCCGGGGCCGCGAAGCGATGTAGAAAGGTCAGAACGCTGGGCCAGCGCCTCAGCTTACGCAGGACTCCCGGCGTTTGAAGCGCGATGTAATTTGCGAGCGTCTCCTGGTCGGAGCGGCAGATGTAACACCCCATTCCGCCATAATCGCGGTCGCGTTTTAGGATAATTGGATAGCTCACTTTCTTAGCAAAAGCCAAAGCTGCTTCCGGTGTGCCGGCTTGGCACTGTGCCGGGACACGAAGATTGAGCTTCTCGGCCAGTTTTCCGGTCGCCCATTTGCTGATGACCCAGTGAAGACCGGAGGGATCCCCCAAAGATCGGCGCAGAAGGCTGCGCAGCCGCGGCGAAAGCGTTGGAGTGTCAATGAGGGGATAGAGCTTGCGTAACGCGGTCTCGTCGCAAACAACCAGTGCCGCAGGGTGGTATTCCTCGAAGAGCCGTTCCAGATCGGCGCCTAAATCCCCTGTGGAGGTCACCGACGCCGCCAGGTAACGGCTATGCTCCAGAGGAACACCTGATCTGCAGAGTGCAACCACTGTCACACCCATCTCAACAAACGATTCAGGCAGCCGCGCAGTAGAAATCCAATCGTCCAAAGCAACCAATGCAATCGCCGTCATTCGACAATGCCTTCATATCGGAAGAGATGAGATGCCATGCCCCCTCGTGACAAAGGTTACAAAGATCTGCACAGCGCAATTATTATTGCAAAGCGAACGATCCGTCCAACAATTGCCAACAACAATTACACCATGACCAACGGGTCAGAGACTTTCTTGATTTAAACTGCTCTCTATCCAAAAACAAAACTGGCAGATAGATGGGCAGTAACTCTTTTCGATCCACCTTCGGCTGCCCAGCCTTCTCCCGGGTTTTTAGCACCGAACGGATCTGTTCGTCCACGAAATCAGTATCGCCCGCGCTATGGTGAAAATCGGCATAACCAATTTGGTCTACAATATCAAACGGGTATTGATGATGTCCCCGATCGATCCAGAAGCCGCCAGCACGCTTCACTTCGAAGCAATCCACACTTGCCGTCTGCTCCGAAAACAACCTGGCCATCGCCGAAGAGGAATTCTACACACCTTGAAAACTTCTTAGCCGGATATTTCCGCATTTGCTGCGAATGAAGACGATAAGGTGGAAAGAATTCAGATGTTGTTAATAAAGCCCAGCCTTTTCTAGGCGGCTGCGAGATTTGGCGTTCACCCAATGGCAAGGTTTTCCATGGGTGTCCTCTCACTTGCAAAGAATTCTGCTGACTTCGGCTTGCTTAAGAAACAATGGAACCGCCAACGGGCAGCCGCCAGTAAATGTCAGCTTTTGCGGTTATTTTTTAGACGATCTTAAATCATCCACGCGACATTGGCCATCTCTTGAGTTTCGTGATGACGCGCGATGTCTTTCAAATGCTAGCTGCTTGGTCAAAGAGTGGGCATTTTTGCCTTTTGCCTGTTCTCCTTAGCATCACATCTGCTTCGGCCGAAGTTATCACTTGCTCTCGTGCATCCAAAACCATGACATCATGAGACATTATGAGCACGATCGTCATCGTAGATGACCAGCAAGTCAACCGGACCATTTATGCCAAGATCGCTTCTTTGATCGAAGATGATGTCTGGACAAAAACATTTGGGGATCCAAGAGAGGCACTTGAGGCACTGGGCGGAATTGCCCCGGACTTAATCATTACAGATTACCAGATGCCCGGTCTGAATGGCGCTGCCTTTATACGGCGTGTGCGTGCCGAACCAGCATTAGCTGATATACCTATCATTGTCATCACCGCATTTGAGGACAAGGCTTTCCGCCTGCGCGCACTCGAAGCTGGCGCGACGGATTTTTTGCTAAGTCCTGTCGATCCACGCGAATTTGTCACGCGCGCTCGCAATCTTCTCAAATTGCATGAGCAGCAGACGCTTTTAGCGATCCGTGCGGAGCTCCTGGAACGGAAGCTTCAACGGAGTCAGCGCTCACTTCAGCAGGCCGTGCAGGAATCAAGTGAGCTATTGGCCCAGGTTATCAATGCTGTGCCTGCCATGATCAGTGCAACGGATCAGCAAGGCCGGTTTCTCTTCATGAACGACTACCAAGCCGAAGTCATGGGTATTGATCCGGCGTCTGTTGCTGGCCGCGATGCTGCGGAACTGCTTGGCGCACAACGTGGCGCACGCAGTAAAGCACTTGATCATCTTGTATGGCAAAGTAGCAGGTCAATTGAGAGCTTCGAAGAAGAAGTCACCGATCACACAGGCGAGGCACGATCATTTCTGACGACAAAATCTCCACTCAAGACCGCGTCTAATCAAATGATCGGTGTGGTGACAAGCTCGCTCGAAATCACGAGCCGTAAGGCGGCAGAGCGTCATCTTAGATATATAGCTCATCACGACATTGTAACCGGCCTGCCGAATCGTCTTCTTCTTTCAGAACGGATGCAAGAGGAGATTACACGTGCGCGCCACGGCAACCAGAGGTTCGCACTTCACGTGATCGACCTGGATGGCTTCAAGAGTGTCAATGACGTTATGGGGCATTCTATCGGTGACCGCCTTCTCGTTGCGGTTGCAGAGCGGCTTCTGACCGTGAAACGGTACGGATATGTCGTTGCGCGGCTTGGCGGTGATGAATTTGCCATCTTGCAAACTGGTCTTCCAGACAATGAAACCGCTGCACGCCTCGCAAATGAGATCTGCTCTCTTCTTCGCGAGCCGGTGATCCTCAATGATAAACGCGCAGCCATCACCGCAAGCGTTGGTACTGCCATTCATCCTGCCGACGGAGTTAATAACGAGGATCTCCTCTGCCATGCGGATCTGGCAATGTACAAGGCAAAGGGCGACGGCGGAGACCGTTATCAATTCTATGCTGCCGACATGAACCTGCGGGCGCAGCGGGCTGCGGCGCTCGATTCTGAACTTCGTTTGGCGATCGAGCGCAATGAATTCGTGCTGCATTTTCAGCCCCAGATTCGATTGGAGACTGGCCGGGCTATTGGTGTCGAAGCTCTCGTCCGCTGGCAAAGACCCGATGGATCCCTGGTTTTGCCGGGCGGGTTCCTGCCGCGGGCCGAGGAAAATGGATTGATTCTCAAGATAAGCGAGCTGGTTTTGCGGAATGCCTGCCAGCAAGCCGCAGCCTGGCGGCGCGCTGGGCTTCCAAGCCTTCGCGTGAGTGTGAACCTATCGCCTAATCAATTTCGCGGGCAAGGTTTGCCATTGCGCGTAGCTCAAATTCTAAATGAGACAAAACTTGATCCGCGCCTTCTTGAGCTTGAGTTGACAGAAAACATCTTAATGTATGACATTGATCAAGTTATCGTTCAACTCCAGCAGCTCAGCAATCTCGGTGTTGCGATTTCAATTGATGATTTTGGTACAGGATTTTCTTCTCTGAGTTATGTGAAACGGCTTCCGGTTGATCGCTTAAAGATTGATCAGTCGTTCATCCGTGACGTCGTCTCCAATCCAAGTGACAAAGCGATCGTTGAGGCAGTCGTTAATCTCGCCCACAGCTTGCGGATGGACGTTGTAGCTGAGGGCGTTGAGACTGCTGAGCAACTTGAATATGTGCGCAGCACCGGATGTGACGCGGTACAAGGATTTTATTACGGCAGACCCATGGAAGCGGCACAGTTTGAAGATTTTGTCGTCAAAAATCATCGTATTGCCGCCGCCAAGATTGCCTGAGGTAGAAATGTTACCTTCTCTCCGGCAGCCGAGCGGCCCCGCAGCATATGTCCGAGATGCGCTCAAGTGGATGCAGAATCGACTTCGTACCCGGCCCGATAGCGAGCACGAAATGACGCCGAACCGGCTGGTGCTCGGGGGGATGGCATTCCTCTATCTGCTGATCACGGCATGGAGCGGCAATGCAGTGGTTACCTCCAGGCTGCATGGTATTTACTTGACCTTCAGCCTTTACTTCATGGCATCGCTAATGATTTTTCTGCATATTTTGTGGAAGCCGGAAATCTGTCCGCGTCGTCGCATATCTGCGATGATTGGTGACTTTGGAATGGTCACATACTTGGGGTTTGTAGGAGGAATCGAGTCTGGATTTTTTTATCCACTCTATCTTTGGACGGTGTTCGGCAATGGATTTCGATTTGGTGTTCGCTATCTGTATGCCGCAATGATCATGGGAAACGCGGGCTTTCTAACCGTGTTATATGCAACCAGCGCTCTGCAGCAATATCCGGGCATATCGGTTGCCCTTTTGATGTGCCTCATTATTGTGCCGCTGTATGCTGCGAGGCTAATCCGCAAGCTATCGGAGGCGAAGCATCAGGCAGAGGAGGCAAATCGCGCAAAGAGCATGTTTCTTGCCAGCGTTAGCCATGAAGTGCGGACCCCGCTCAACGCCATCATCGGGCTCGGGACTTTGTTACAGGATAAACTGTATGATTCCGAATCCAGGGAGACGATGTCCACCATTGTCAATTCTGGCCGCTCACTCCTTAGTTTGATAAACAGCATTCTCGATTTCTCACGGATTGAAGCCGGCCATATGCCAAGCAAGGCCGTAGAAACCAATCTTTATGAGGCAATGGGACGGCTAAAAGCCATGCTCGCGGCGCAAGCCATGTCAAAGGAGTTGACATTTGGGATGCACATTACGGCGCGCACGCCAGCTCGTATCTTGGCAGACTACGGCCATATCGAACAGATTTTGATCAACCTTGCCTCAAATGCGATCAAGTTCACGGAGAAAGGCTTTGTCGTTATTACAATTGATGGAAATAGGCAGGATAAAGAGCGAGTACGGCTACGATTTGAGGTCAGTGACACTGGGATCGGGATTCCGGCCGATGCTCAGGACCTCATTTTTGAACGCTTCGTCCAAGCCGATAGCACCATTCTTGATCGCTACGGAGGAACCGGCCTTGGCCTCGCCATTAGCAAGCAGCTGGTGAATCTCTTGAACGGCCGGATGGGACTCGAGAGCACCGCCGGCAAGGGAAGCACCTTTTGGTTCGAGGTCGATGTGACGGCCATTCCAGAAGACGGAGACCAGCATGAGATTGATGAAATTTCTGCTATTTTATTTTCTCGTGACGACGAACTCGAAGCAATGCTTGAGAATACTGGTATCTCCGTCGTCCGGACCGTGAGGCCTGAAGAGGCCAAGGCGGCGGCTTACACCCATCAAAGCACATTTGGTGAGCAGCCCTTCTTGTTCGTTGATCAAAGGGATCTGGCCGATACGCTAGAAGATGTGGCAAATGTATTTGATGACTTGACAGCTGCGGCCATTTTCGTGGCGGAAATGCCTGGAATCTCCGGGTTGCCATTGCGCCTGCAAAGCAGGTTCGTCACATCACTTTCTATGCCGGTAGAGGGCGGCGTTGTAAGGAATGCATTGCACTTGGTGAAATTGGCACGGAACAGCCTTCGGGCTAAGCCACAAAAGGCCGAGGTTTTCACGGCAGCCTCACGGACGCTCTCGGTTTTGGTTGCAGAGGACAACCGCACAAATCAGATGGTGATCGTCAAGACATTGGAGCGGTTTGGTCATTCCGCAACCGTCGTGAATGATGGAGAAGCAGCGCTCAATGCCCTCGATAGAAAGTCCTTCGATGTGGTTCTGATGGATGTGAACATGCCGGTCATGAACGGCATTGAAGCGACGAAGCTGCATCGAATGTCAACTATTGGAGAAACACATGTCCCTATTATCGCTCTTACTGCGGATGCGACGGCTGATGCCTTGGACCGCTGCAGGCAGGCAGGAATGGATGGCTATCTGACGAAACCAATTGAACCAGCTCGGCTTGTCGGCGAGATTGAACGTGTCTTGAGGCGATCCGAAGTTAGCCAAGTGGTTAGCACTAAGGAGCCAGCCATTCGCGAGATGGATGATATTCCTGCACCTAAGAGCGAGAGCTTACTCGACCTTGGTGCACTTGCTGACCTGGAAAGCCTCGGCGGCTGCGCCTTTGTGTCTGATCTTGTCTCTCAGTTCTCCCGAGATGCGGCGGAGCTGCTTTCTTCATTGCGTGCAGCTGCCGCGGAGGAGGATGTTCAACGGTTCCGGGAAGCCGCCCATGCTTTGCGCGGATCGGCCGCGAACCTCGGCGCTGCAAAGGTATTTGAATCCTGCATGGCTTTACGAGCAATAACACCATCTCAGCTTGCTCTCGACGGCGAGGTAAAATTGGCCTGGCTCGTCAGCGATGTTGATCGTTCGGTCAAGGTCTTAAAAAGATACGTCGCGTCACTCCACGATAATGATGTGACGAACAGAAAAGCGCAGCCGTCTGGGAACTGAAGAAACCAGAGGAAGCCGATCTCTTCAACCACAGGCGATGGGACAGCGCTAATTGCCCAAACACATTTGGAGCTCGCGGCGCTGACGCCGTACCTGAGCTGATTGCAGGTGACCCATGCGGCGGAGATCTCCATCGGGTAACTTCATCGCGGCTTCCACCCAAATATCTGTAATGTCTCTTAGTTCCGAAAGCGTCAGTGGATTTGCACGCTGCCGGGCGAGGTAGACGGCTTGGCGGGCTCCATATTTGCGGGAATCGCTGATGTATTCACGCACTGCCTGTTCACCGCTGCCTTTGTCGACGACAAGATCGATCACACCGAGGTCATACATCTCTTCCGCGGTATATATACGTCCACTGAATATCAGCCGCTCGGCCCTGACCGAATCAAGCCGCCTGCACAGCATACTGTAGGCTCCCATCCCCGGGAAGGAGTTGAAGAGGATCTCAGGCAGACCCATCTTCACGCCGCGCTCGGCAACTATGAAATTGCAAGAAAGCGCCGCTTCAAGTCCGCCTCCAAGAGCATCACCTTGAAGGAGGCCTACCGAAACAATGCCTGAATCGAAACCGGTCGCAATATTATGAATGACGTCTACGCAGCCATAGGCATAGTGGCGGAGTGCTTCTTGATCACGAGCACGGATTTTGTCGATAAAAAATGAAAAATCCCCACCCATATTATACGAACCGGGAATTTGTGAAGCTTGAACATAGTAGTGTATTAGCGGCTCTTCGTCTGGACTCCGGGAGGCGGCCAGGGCCTGAATGGAGCGATGGAGCACGTTCAACTCGCGAATCATACTTGGTGTAAAGCTTGGCGGACCTTCCGGCCGCCAATAACACCAGATACTTTTCGTGTTGGGATCGAGCAAGACGTCGAGTTCCTTGTAGGTGCGGCTCAGAAAGCGCATCTGTTCCGAAAGGTTCATGACGTCCGCAGCCTCGCGTCCCGGCGAATGTACGTCATTTCCTGGCTGCCATCTGACTTCCCGCGCAATCGGCCTTTCGGGTTCAGCGAATGTTTCTCCACGGCCGGAATGATGATTGGGAAACTCGATCATACAGATAACGCCCCCAATTTAAAAAGCCTGAGTTCATTTTAAGAAACTTTAGTTATAATGAACACGCCTTGCCTTGTCCGAAGCTGGAACGACGGCATGCTATTGTTGATTCAGACGGCGTGCTCTTGTTAATTCACAAGCATTGGATGCTGGAAGAATGTGCGCTGGCACCCATATCTCCCTTGGTGCTCGCACATGCCGCTCAGACAGACGGGTCCTCGTGCCGGCCTGTGATGCCCGTCTTTCCGCTGGCTGGCCAACAGGCAAGAATACTGTAGCTGTTGGCTTTATTGAACGAGGGAAGTCAAAGATGCGCCCTAGGTTTCTTGTTCTTGTGTTAGCAACAGCGTTTGTTTTCAGCGTGAGCCATCAGGCGGCAGCGTTCAGCGCAAGCTTTTCATGGTCTGGAATCCCTCCTTGTGGCAGGACTTCGCCTTCTTTTACAATCCGTGATGCGCCAAAGGAGACGGAAAGCCTGCGCTTTATGATGTGGGACAAGGACGCACCGGGTTTCCGGCACGGCGGCAGCACCGTCTCCTATGATGGCGGCGGGCATGTGCCTGAAGGGGCGGTCGCGTACATCGGGCCCTGCCCGCCGGATGGCAAAGTTCACCGGTATGTCTGGAGGATTGAAGCACTGGACAAAGATGGTAAGGTTATCGCCCGCACCGCCGCGGAAGGCCGCTTCCCGGCCCAGTGAAGGCACGCTGTTTTGCCGCTTTCGTCTTCTCCACCTTGGTCCCGGGGGGTTCTGTGTAAGTAAAAACCAGCCGCCAGCGCCAAGCACGGCCAGCGCCAAGCACGGCCGTGGAACGCAATAACAGCGATGGGTTCGATCCTGACAAGAATGCGTTTAGGATGACCTGAATCAAAGAAGTCACCAAAGAGGAACTATCCTTGGCTTTAGGCAATGAAAATTCCCGGTTGCGCCGCCTTCTCCTGTTGCTGCCAAAGACAATCGTCGTTCTCTATCTTATTCTGGATGCGATTGTCACCCCGCTGTTCCGGCCGCTCTTGCGCTGGGTGGCCAGTCTCCGGTTTGTGATTCGTTTTCAGGACATCGTGGCGGCGCTTCCGCCTTATGGAATATTAACTCTGCTCGCCGTTCCCTTTGCCTTTGCGGAGCCGGCCAAAATCTACGCTTTGGTTCTCATGGGCGAGGGACATTTCATGACAGGCCTCGCCACGATGGCAGGGGCCTATCTTGTGAGTCTCGTCATCGTCGAAAGGATCTATCACACGGGCGCAGTGAAACTCAAAACGATCTTCTGGTTTGCCGCGCTCATGGCATGGCTGGGAGGTATCCGCGACCGTCTTCTCGCATGGGCGCGCGCGACGCGAATTTGGGCCGCCGCCATCGAGATTAAACGAGCTGCGAGAACGCTGATAGGAAAACTCTGGCTTCGCCTTCGTATCGGTTAGTCCAGTGAGAATTCACCACTCTTAATGCTTGCCGTAATCGAGGGCGACTCCTTTGCGTTGCGAAAGGATATAGGCCTCGAGGGCTTTCAGCTTGGGATCATCGTCAGCGAGAGGCTTGCCGCGGACAGGATTCTCGATGCACCAGTTAATCATGTCGCGGAGCAGAGCAACACGCCCCAGCTGCACCTGGAATTTGGGATAGGTTTCCGGATGGGTATTGGAGGCATCGGGATGGCACATGTCACAAGAGATGCCATTGGTCCCTCCCAGCGCCTTGGCGTCGTGAAAAATCCGTTTCCCCTCCGCCACCAGGCGATCCGTCGACTCCTTCCAAATCTGACGGTCGCGATCGGTATAGGCGCCATAGGTCTGAAACTGGCCCGCGGCCGCAGGAGCTGGCGGCTGGCCCGGCACCGCGTTCCCGGCGGCAGCGACAACCCACTCGGCATCAGGATGCTTTTGCCGCCATTCCTTCATAAGCGCGCCGGCGATTTGCTGTCCCTGCTCGCGAGTTAGCTGATCGCCGGGCTTGACGCCCTTAACTTCGATCGAGGTTTCGCCATCGCAAAGACCAACGATCAAATTACCTTCGGTTGAGGAGGGCAGGGCGTGGCGCGGCTGATCACCCTCTGCCAGCGCAGGGCCTGCCGCAAGGGAAAAAGCGAAGGCGAGAGTTCGGGAAAGGCGCATGATCGTCTCCGTCAATAGCTCGTGAGCGTTGCCACGGGCGGGCGGTCACTCGCGCCCTTCGATGCAAGGTAACTTGCCTTTACGGTGACCGGATTGCGGTTCCATAGGTTATAGACCTTGTCGATCATTCCCGACGCAAGAACATTGATTTGCCCATCGCCGCAGCCATCGAAGGCGTTGAAGGGGTCAGAGCGGTTCATTTGAATATCGACGGTGAGCTTCGGCAGCCCTTCGGGGGCATAGGGCCAGGGCCAGGCGGTCGCAAGAAGCCCATAGAAGCTGATGTTGCCTATGCGATTGACGAGAAGCTGATGAGTATGGCCGTGGATGACGGAAACCGTATCGAATTTGCCGAGAATTTCCTGGACTTCATCAGCATCCTCGGTCCAGAAATTCCAGGGACGATAATATTTGTAAAGAGGCGAGTGCGAGAAGATAACGACCGGGGTCTTCTTATCGACCTTGGCGAGATCATCTTGCAGCCATTGGCGGCCCTCCGGTCCAACCTCAAAGCGGGACTGGATGCCGTTGTCGAGTCCGGCGACGGTCTGCATTCTTTCTTCCGGCGTCATACCGCGGGCTGTCCAGAAATCTTTTTCATGGACACTCATTAATGTCACGAAGTGGATGCCCTTGTGATCGAACGAATATTGCGGTGCCCCAAACAAGGATTGCCAATGCTCTCCCATGTCGAGGAACCAGTCGTGTTCGCCGACCATCATTTTAACAGGGGCCTTAAGCGTCTTCAGGATTTCGGCGCCGAGATCGAGCTCCTGCCTGCGGCCGAGCTGGGCCAGATCGCCGCCGAACAGAACAAAATCCGGCTGCGGATCGAGTGCGTTGACGTCTTCCACCGCCTTCACGATTGAGCGGACGAACCGGTCATTCAAATCGCGCGTGTAAATATGGGTATCGGAGATATAGGCAATGGTAAAGGCCGGCGCAGCTGTCTCCGCTGCCTGTGCTATTTCTATGAGCTGAAAACTCTGTGGCACGATCAGGCCTTTCGCCGCCGCAATCCCCGCCGAAACTCCAGCAATATGGAGAAAGCCGCGGCGGGAAAGCTGGCCCATCCGGGCAAGATCTTCGAAGAATGAGGCGCGTTCTTCATAATATTTGGTCTCGATGCTCTTATGCGCCATGTCATTTCTCCTCGGGCGAAAATGTCTCGTGTGACCTTCCGCTGCTATCTTCCTGCTTTTGCGATTCTGTTTTGCTCCCGCATGTTCCGGATGGCGCGCCGTGAGCCATTAAGACTCACGCTCTAAAAGACGCCGATTGTTGCCGGGTTACGCAGATCTGGGTTAACCGGAGCATCCCCAAGCTCTCCTTTCCGGCCCTCAGCGACGTCGGTTTCGCGCTGCGGGCGGTTATTTTTGAGCGCCGTCTGCCGTTCCATTTCCGCTTTATTGAAATCCGCGAATCGGTCGTCGGTGAGCGTGAAAAGGAAAGCGACCATGTCGTCAATTTCGGCTTCGCTCAGCGCAAGCCGCTGCATTCCGCCATCGAGGAAGGGATTTGGAACGCCGCCCTTGTTGTAATGGTCCATCACATCCCACAGGGTTGCCAGAGAGCCATCGTGCATATAGGGGGCGGTGATGCCGATGTTGCGCAGCGTCTCGCTTTTGAAAGCGCCGATATCGCCGGGGTTCTTGGTGACTAAAAACCGGCCGAGTTCGGAATATTCCGTCTGCAAGGCGAGTTCGTCGATCTGCTGTACATCGCCGGTTTTCAAGATGGCGAGCGCCTTGCGGGCAAGCTCGGCAAAGTTTTGCTTGTGCGCGGCGATGCCGATATTGTGAAACTTCTGATCGGAGAACAGCGGAGAGATCGAGTTAAACGCGTGGCAATTGCTGCAACGCCCCTTGCCCTGGAACAAGGCCCAGCCGCGTTTGGCTTGCTCGCTGATCGCCTGAGGATCACCGGCCAGGAAGCGGTCGAATGGAGAGTTTCCAGAATACTGTATCCGCTCAAAAGCGGCGATCGCCGCAGCAATGTCGTCGTAAGTGAGATCGTGTCCAAAGAGCGCTTTGAAAGCCTCCGAATATTCCGGAATCTTCGCAACCTTGGCAACTACGTCCGCGGGTGACTTTTGCGCCATTTCTACCGGATTAAGGATCGGAAGTTTGGCCTGATCCTCAAGGGTTGGCGCACGGCCATCCCAGAATTGCGACGCCTGAAACATCGCATTCAAGACCGTTGGCGCATTACGCTGCCCATGCTGATCCTGGACGCCCGCGGAGGTTGGTTTGTTGTCACGATGGTCAACAAATCCCTTGGCGGGATCATGGCAGGTTGCGCAGGCGACCGTATCATCAACGGAGAGCCTCTTGTCATTGAATAATTTTTCTCCCAGAGCAACGAGCGGGGCCGATGGTTCGCGTCCGGGGGGCACGGCGATAGAGTATATCTGCGGTGAAATGCCAAGGGGCAGGGACGATTTTAGCGGCGCCGGCTTCTCGGACTCGGAAGGCGCTGGAGCAGAGGGCGCTGGAGCAGAGGGCGCTTGGGCAACCCGCGGTGGAGGAAGAGGCGCTGAAGAGGCCGCCGGCTGGGCCGTTTGGGTTGCTTGCGGGGGAGAGAACGGTGGCGGAGCGTTGGAGAATAAAACCGCCAGCACGCCGAAAGCGGCCAGAAAACCGGCTGCCGCGAGGGTGGCTAGCAACTTCCCGCCCGAAGTCTCCATCCTATCCTCCCACAATGTTTTTCTTAGAGGTTCAAGATGAGTGCGAACCTTCTCTTTTTTTCCACAGCATAACCATAAAAACGCGAAGCGTGAACCTCCAAAATTTGTGAAATAGATCACTTCTCGCCAAGCCGGAAACCGGCGAAGGCACGCGCCACGGGGCAGGAAAGCAGACGGCGCCGCTCCAGGAGAAAGCGGCTTGACGAGGGCCGCGGCACCCGTCATGACGCTGCCACACCTCCGTGAGGTTCTCATAAAGCGGCGGTGCTAACCCGTTTCGTCCTATGGAGCCGGCCAGGATGGCGGGATTGAAGTTTGGTTTTTCTTCCAGTTTATGTGAGTGCGCGGTGAGTAGAATAGCTTATGTCAATGGACGTTATGTGTCGCAACGCGATGCCGTGATTCACATCGAAGACCGCGGCTATCAATTCGCCGATGGCGTCTATGAAGTCTGCGAAGTTCTCCAAGGCGCCCTTATCGACGAGAAGCGGCATCTCGACCGCCTTGCCTATTCACTCGGAGAGTTGCAAATCGCTGCCCCTTTGCGGACGGGGGCGCTTCCCGTGGTCATCCGTGAAGTGATGGCGAGGAACAGGATCGAAAATGGCTACATTTACATCCAGGTCACTCGCGGCGTCGCACCGCGCGACCATGCCTTCCCGCCGAAATCTGTCCGCCCAAGCTTGATCGTGACTGCGCGGGCGTCCGATCCCAAAAAGAACGAAACCACCGCGCGCACGGGCATCAGCGTCGTCACAGCTCCCGATCTGCGATGGAAACGGGTGGATATCAAGTCGATCTCTCTGCTGCCCAATGTTCTGGCGCGTCAGTTCGCGCGCGAGCGCGGCGCCTACGAAGCATGGCTCATTGATTCAGACGGAATGGTGACGGAAGGGGCTGCATCGAACGCCTGGATCATCAAAGCGGATGGAACAATCGTGACGCATCCGGCCGATCATTCCATCTTGCGCGGTATCACAAGAACGACTCTCATTGAGGTCATCGCCGCGCAAGGGTTGAAACTCGAAGAACGAAAATTTAGCCTCGCTGAAGCATTCATGGCGCGGGAGGCGTTCATCACTGGAGCGACAACTCTTATTATGCCAATTGTACGCATCGATGGGCAGCCAATCGGCGCCGGTGTTCCAGGACCTGTTGCCTTGAAATTGCGGGCGATTTTTCACGAAGCGGCCGCGCGTTCAAGCTGACTCGTGAAGAACGAACTCTTACAAGTTCTATACTTTGATGATAATAGTCAAACTTTAGCTTGAGCGCCGCATATTGGTCTAATATAATGTGCCGAGGAAGCAGCTTCGCGGGCCCGGCATTTAATCGCTTTTCTATTTAGGCATCTCATTTTGGAAGCTCTGAACAAAACATTTCGGAAGCTCTGAACAAAAGAGGAAAGAGATAGGCGCTAAGGGCTTGTCTTGTCTGAGGAGGAAGCTAAGCTGCGCGGTCTGCAAGCGCGGCCAGTGAAGCATGAAAACCACGCAAGCCCTCATGATGCGAGGAGCCGGGGCAGCAGATTTAATGGGGCACCGGACTTTTTGGGGCACCAGACTTAATTGAGTGCGATATGCGCCGGGCGCGGCGCCAAGAACATAATAGGATTGTTAGATATGGGTTCAGACGGGCCGCAAAACCTTCAGGACACTTTTCTCAACTTCGTTCGTAAAAACAAGGTTCCTCTTACGATTTTTCTAGTCAATGGCGTAAAACTACAAGGTGTTGTTACCTGGTTTGACAATTTCTGCGTCTTGCTGCGCCGTGACGGACATTCCCAGCTTGTCTATAAGCACGCCATATCGACGATCATGCCGGGGCAGCCAATCCAAATGTTTGAGCCTGGGGATGAAGGGGGGCACAGCGGATCTTTGGCTTGATTTTGCAAGAGCCAGAACCCATCTCCATGAAGCCATTTTGAATTTGCCGGAGCTTTAAGCCGATAATCAGGAGCGTGGCATCGATCCTTTAGCAAACGGTATTAAGCTTGCGAGGCCGCCGAAAGGCGGCATGCGGCGCGTTATTGAGACGCGCACGCGGGCCATGGTGATCGGCCCCTATCTTAAGGCTGGCACTTCTCGCAAGATGGCCCCCGCCGCCTCTTTCGAACCGGTGCCCGGCCGGAGTTACGAGTCGCGTCTTTCTGAAGCTGCCGGCCTTGCTCATGCGATCAGCCTTGAGGTTGCCGCAGAGCGAATCATCCTGCTATCACAGATACGTCCGGCCACACTCCTCGGCAGAGGCCACGTTGCTGAGCTTGCTGCGCAAATCGGCGAGGAAAATATCGAGCTTGTGATCATGGATTGCGCCTTGTCGCCAGTCCAACAGCGCAACCTCGAAAAAGCGTTCGCTGCCAAGGTTATCGATCGTACTGGATTGATCCTCGAAATTTTTGGCCGCCGCGCACGTTCGAGGGAAGGCGCGCTGCAGGTCGAACTCGCCCATCTCGCCTATCAGAAATCGCGGCTAGTCCGGTCCTGGACGCACCTTGAACGTCAGAGGGGCGGTTTTGGATTTTTGGGTGGCCCAGGTGAGACCCAGATCGAGGCCGACCGGCGCCTCATCGAAGAACGGATGACCCGCATCAAGCACGAGCTCGAAGGAGTCAAACGGACTCGTGGCTTGCACCGCAAGAGCCGCCGCGCGGTTCCTTTTCCGGTGGTCGCGCTTGTTGGCTATACGAATGCGGGAAAATCCACTCTTTTCAATAGGCTGACCGAGGCGGGAGTTGCCGCCGAAGACATGCTTTTTGCGACACTTGATCCGACCTTGCGAAGAGTTGCGCTTCCCCATGGCGGCCAGGTGATATTGTCTGATACCGTCGGCTTTATTTCCGACTTGCCGACCATGCTCATCAACGCCTTTCGCGCGACTCTTGAGGAAGTTCTTGAGGCTGACGTCATTTTGCATGTCCGTGATATCGCCCATGAGGATGCCGAAGCCCAGCGGACCGACGTTGAAGCCATCCTCGCCGGCCTTGGAGTCGATCCCGTCAGCGATCACCGCCTTCTGGAAGTCTGGAATAAGTGCGATCTCTTAAATGATGCCCGGCTTGCTGCTGCGTGGACTGGCACAAACCGGGCTCACCATGAGAGACCGGTGATTGTTTCCGCTCTTACGGGGCAGGGCCTCGACGATCTTCGCACCGCGATCGAATTGAAGCTGGCGAGAGGCCGGATCATGTTCGATATTAAGCTCGATCCGGCTAATGGCGCCGGATTGAATTGGCTGCATGAGCATGCGGAGGTCATGAGGAAAGATACCAAGGCAGATGGCGTCATCCACGTGCGGGTGCGGGTACCTCCGGAGCGCGTAGAGCCGCTTCGTCAGAAATTTCGTATGGCTGCCACAAGATGTGCATGAGCCGGTGAAGCCCGGGCTGGCTAGACCGGAAGCATTCCCCTTGTTTCTAAGGGGTTAAGTACGCGCGGTGACGTCCATGATAGAGTCTACTGTGGTCAGGCAGCCCAACAGCAGCCAAGCCAGAGCCGTTGATTGATATGGGAATGTTTCCGGGCTTAGGGCGAGGGAAACAGCGCGTCTGTCTTGCCGGTCAGCCTGTACGCTACAAGACCAATCCATTCGCGCACACCAATATCGAGCATGGACAGCCTGTCAATCATAGGGTTAATCATCAGAAAATCCCGTCTGTCACCAAAAGTGTGGTATGCGGCAGGGTAGGGCACAATGGAGAAGCCTAGCCGGCGGAATATGCCGGCTGATCGCGGCATGTGCCAAGCAGAGGTCACGAGCAGCCAAACCTCGCCGGGTTTCGGCCTGAGCAGATCGCGCGTGTAGATGGCATTTTCCCAGGTGTTTCGCGATTTTGCCTCGAAAACCATTTGTTCGGCGGGCACGCCCAGCGAAAGCCAGAGTTCCTTCGCGGTGATTGCCTCGGGCGGTCCCTCGAAAGGAAAACCGGCGGAGCCGCCAGTAAAGACAAGCCGCGCCTTGGGATAGCGGCGCGCCAGTTCGGCGCCCGTGGTCATTCGGGCGGCATCGGCGGTCAGGAAGACCTTACCCCGCGCTTGTGATCTTGCCGTATCCGTGGCACCGCCGAGAACGATGATTCCGGCCGGTTCAGGTAAGTTGGCCGGCGCCTGAGGAAATCGATCCTCAAGCGGCCGTAATATGACCGCTCCAACCGGTGTCAGCAAACCGGTAGCGAGCGCGATAAATGCCGCAGTCACGAGGACACGTCCAGTTCTTTGGAAGCGTGTAAACAAAAGAAAAAGCCCGGCCATGCCCGCGAAAGTGGCTAAAGATACGGGTTCGGCGACAAGCCAAAAAATCTTCGAGGCAGTGAAAAACATGCAGTGTCTAAAGAAGAAAGGCTGAGGGTCTGTGACGTGGCCGGTAATGATCAAACCAATGGCGTTTTAGCGGCGGATAGCCACTTTTCAGTTCTTGTGCTGATCCTCGGCCTCCGCCTTTTCGTCCCCTTCCGCAGCCGGAATAGCATAGGTGCCGCCGAGCCAGCGGTGAAGATCGATATCGGCGCAGCGCTTGGAACAGAAGGGACGGGTCTCAAAGACGGCGGGTTTGCCGCAAATAGGGCACGGCTTTGTAAGAACCCTCTTGGCCCCTTTGTTGAGTGAAGGTTCGCTTTTAATTTCAGGCATAGCTCGGCTCGCCAGAGGAGTTTAGACCCTGTTCAACCAGGAAATGTGGGCTGGAAAGCCTTCCCCGGAAAGCAGCGACATTGTTTCGTAGAGCGGCAGGCCGACAACGGCGGAATAGGAGCCGGCGAGCTTTTGGGCGAAAGCACCTGCAAGACCTTGAATCGCATAACCTCCAGCCTTGCCGCGCCACTCGCCGGACCCGAGATAGGCCTCGATTTCGTCCGATGACAGCCGTTTAAGACGCAGCCTTGTTTCAACAAGCCTGTGGCGGACGCGGCCATTTGGCGTGATAAGACAGACCGCCGTGTGAACCCGGTGTGCC
>Ga0209061_1001145_pt1 | contig 48055 bp, 46 predicted proteins | sample Coa_R1_10_FD_187157 | JGI IMG/M metagenome (GOLD analysis project Ga0209061, IMG submission 187157) | Surface soil microbial communities from Centralia Pennsylvania, which are recovering from an underground coalmine fire - Coalmine... | ecosystem: Environmental > Terrestrial > Soil >...
CGCCGATGCGGTCATTCCGACGATGATTTCGGACAACGCCGTCGAAATGCGGAACCAGTTCGAGGTAAGGCTCGCGATCAGCGCAAGACCAAACCACAATGCCGCAAGCGCCCAAACGCCAGTCATGATTCATCCTGTTACTTGGTGGGTGATTAATAGTGAGGAGCACTGCGCCTGCTAGGCAGGCAGTCATAGTATCGTTCTTTCGCGCCAAAATACGGCACGGGCGGTGCTCTGTCCAATGCACATTGCCGTATCCGGACGGTTCCGGCGGCAATAGCAAAAGCACATTGCTATGATTTGACGAAATGAACCGTCACGGCATGCCATCCCATCTGGCATGCGGATGCCAGTTCCGTAAATAAATACCGAGAATCAACAGAGGCAGCCTTATGCAACTTAACGGCTTGACGCTTGCGCCGCTTTCCGGCGGCAAGCCGCTCTCCATTGTGGTCCTCCTGCATGGGGTCGCCGCCTATGGCCATGACCTCCGGGATCTCGCCCGCGCCTGGCAGGAGTTCTTGCCGGAGGCAGAATTCATCGCTCCCGACGCCCCTTTTCCATGCGATTACGCGCCATTCGGGCGCCAATGGTTCAGCTTGCAGGATCGCGCGCCGGAGAAGCTCCTCGCCGGATTGCGGAAGGCGAGCTTAATTCTCGACGCTTTTTTTGACGGGTTACTGGCGAGCCGGGGACTCAATGATTCCCGCTTGGCTCTCGCCGGATTCTCGCAAGGCGCTGCGGCAGCACTCTTTGCGGGCCTCACGCGCCGGAAGCAGCTTGCCGGCATCGTAGCCTTCTCTGGAGCCTTGCCAGAATCTGCCTCTTTTCAAAAAGAAATCATCAGCAAGCCTCCGGTTCTCCTCGTTCACGGGGAGGAGGATAATGTCGTGCCGTTCGCATCCATGGCCTCTGCAAAAGGCGTGCTGGAAGCTGCGGGCGTGAAGGTGAGAGCTGTGGCAAGGCCTGGGCTCGGCCACGCCATCGATGAGGCGGGAATCGCATTGGGCGGCAATTTTCTGTGCGAAGTCCTTGGAGCGAGGCCATCGCCGGCACATTCCAGCTGGACGCCTTATTGATAAGCCCATGCAATCTAAGCTTATGAAAACGAAGGTATAAAATGCCTGGCCTGAAGCCTCGCGGCGGCTTTGGGCGGGTCCCGGCTAGCGTTATATAATTTTATCATATAATGATTTGGCAGTTCCGGGCGCTGGGGTCAGCTTCGGATGTTTCTTCGCCATCTCAGCTATTTCGTCACGCTGGCACGCGAGAAGCATTTCGCGCGGGCGGCCGAAGTCTGTCACATTTCGCAGCCAACACTTTCAGCGGCAATCCATAAGCTTGAGCAGGACCTGCAGGCCCGGCTCGTCATTCGCGGCCACCGGTTCCTTGGTCTTACCGCGGAGGGCGAGCGCGTGCTCGTCTGGGCCCGGCAAATTCTCAGCGATTATGACGGATTGCGGATCGATCTCACGGGCCTAAGAAGCGGCCTCTCGGGTTCGTTGCGGCTTGGAGCCGTCCCGGCCGCAATGCCCTTGGTCTCTTGTCTGACCGCGCGATTTTCTTCCGCGCATCCGGCAGCGACTGTCGAAGTGACATCCATGACGTCGCGGTCGATCCAGAAAGGGCTCGATTCCTTCGAGCTCGATGCCGGCATCACCTATCTTGATAACGAACCCTTAGAACGAGTCCGGCGCATACCTCTTTACAGGGAGCGCTATATCTTCCTGACCGGCGCTGGAAGCCGCTACGAAGGGCGCCGCACGATCTCCTGGCGGGAAGCCGCCGGGGAGCGGCTCTGTCTGCTCAGCGAGGACATGCAGAACCGCCGTATCATCGATGCTGTGTTCGACTCACTCGGAATTAAACCGAAGCCGCCCGTCGTCAGCAATTCCTTTCTCGGCATTTGTTCCCATCTGCGTTACGGCGGCTTCGCCAGCATCGTGCCGCACACATTTTTCTACGTATTTGCCGCCACACGCGATCTTGTGGGGATCGATCTTATCGAACCGGCGCATACCCAATCGATCGGGCTTGTTCTTTCCGATCGAGACCCGCTGCCTCCCATGGCAAGCGCCCTCATCGCCTGCGCGCGCAATGCCGGTTTGGCGGAGGCACTCGCAGCAGCGGCGGCGTGCGGCAAGAACGATCAGCCTTTCCAATCAATCGTTCAAAACATTTCATTGGATAAAGATCGTATTTAGGGCGAGCTTGAGCCGGCTCAATAAGGACAGTCATGTTTTGACGTCCATCGCTTTAATTCACATGAGGAAACGCTTGAAAGCGAGTTACGCCTGTCAATATAAACCGCATGATTTCTACAAATAAGCCAGGCTTACACTTGATAAACGAGCCATTCTTCTACGATTCAACGGAAGGAAGACATTCATGGCAAAGGTCTTGTGCGTTCTTTACGACGATCCCATCGATGGCTACCCCAGCTCTTACCCCCGGGACGATCTTCCCAAGATCGAGCATTACCCCGGCGGGCAAACTCTCCCGGCTCCGAAGTCCATCGATTTCAAGCCCGGGATCCTTCTTGGCAGCGTTTCGGGCGAGCTGGGCCTTCGCAAATATCTCGAATCGAACGGCCACACCCTGGTTGTGACCTCGGACAAGGATGGCGCGGACAGCGTCTTCGATCGCGAGCTTCCAGACGCCGAGATCGTGATCTCGCAGCCGTTCTGGCCGGCTTACATGACTGCAGAGCGGTTCGCCAAGGCGCCAAAACTGAAGCTTGTCATCACTGCTGGGATCGGTTCGGATCATACGGACCTTCAGGCAGCAATGGAGCGCGGCGTCACTGTCGCGGAAGTGACCTACTGCAATTCGATCAGCGTTTCAGAACACGTGGTCATGATGATTCTGGCGCTCGTGCGCAATTATATTCCATCCTATCAATGGGTGGTGCGCGGCGGCTGGAACATTGCCGATTGCGCGGAGCGCTCCTACGATCTTGAAGGCATGCACGTTGGCACCGTCGCGGCCGGCCGCATAGGCCTTGCCGTTCTGCGCCGGCTGAAACCTTTCGATGTGCATTTGCACTATTTTGACCGGTACCGGCTGCCGGAGGCGGTGGAAAAGGAACTGAACCTCACCTGGCATCCAACCGTCGAGGACATGGTCAAGGTCTGCGATGTGGTGACCATCAACTGCCCGCTTCATCCGGAAACCGAGCATCTCTTCAATGATGAGATGATTGCCAAGATGAAGCGGGGCGCCTATCTCGTAAACACGGCGCGCGGAAAAATCTGCGACCGCGACGCCATCGTGCGGGCGCTCGAAAGCGGCCAGCTCGCTGGCTATGCGGGCGATGTCTGGTTCCCGCAGCCAGCACCAAAGGACCATCCGTGGCGGACCATGCCGCACCATGGGATGACCCCGCATATCTCGGGAACCTCGCTCTGCGCCCAGACACGCTACGCGGCCGGGACGCGCGAGATTCTGGAGTGCTATTTCGAAGGCCGGCCGATCCGTGATGAATATCTGATCGTCGACAAGGGCAAGCTCGCGGGTACCGGCGCCCATTCCTACAGTGCCGGGAACGCGACCGCAGGATCCGAAGAGGCCGTGAAGTTCAAAAAGAGCGCGGCGTAGATCTCGTGGCGGAGCGGTTCTTTATAGAGCCGCTCTTGCCATTTAATATCTGCCTCCCTGCTATTCTTGAGATTGGCTCTGGAACGGGGTTCGCGATCGCGGCAATCAAAGCCCCCCGGCTATTCAGACGTTGAAGGCATGGATGCCGGCAAAGGGCAGGTTTCCGCTTCCAAGAGCTTCCAAGAAAAGAGAACTGCCTGTTGAACACGTTCCCGTTATGCAGACGAGGGCATATCTTGATTTTCTCCTGTATAATTGCGGCTTCCGCGGCATCTCCGCCCAAGAAGCAAGCGCGAACAAGTTTCCTCCATTACCTTCCTTATCGGGGCCGAGCGTCATAAAATGGTTTTTAAGAACCTATTTCAGTGCGCACTGGAGACTTGAAATTGCATCGGAGTCCGGACGGACGGAAGCCAAGAGACTGCCGCTGTCACCCAACATCGTGGCTATAGCGGCGGGGCCCCTTTAGTCTAGCTCTGCCGGAGAGCAAAGTGGCACGAAGAGGCGGAAGTGCCGATCTTCCACTGCATGGCGGCCGCGTCCCGCAGTGGCTTGCGAGCCGCATGGCACGCCTTGGCGCGGTGATCAGCGAAGCCATCATCCACCACTATGGCCGCGACGAGCTTCTGCGCCGTCTCGCTCACCCCTTCTGGTTTCAATCATTTGGGGCTGTCATGGGGATGGACTGGCACTCTTCTGGCATCACCACGAGCGTGATCGGTGCATTGAAACGCGGCCTTGCGCCCCGCGCGGGCGAGCTTGGCATTCATGTTTGCGGCGGCCGCGGCAAACATTCGCGGCAGACACCGCATGAACTCATCTCGATTGGCGAACGCGTTGGGTTCGATGGATCCGCTCTCGCCCAAGCAAGCCGCCTCGTTGCGAAGGTCGACAGCGCCGCGGTGCAGGATGGTTTTGACCTTTATCTGCACGGCTTCATCGTGACCGACGATGCTCAGTGGGTGGCCGTTCAGCAAGGAATGAATGTCGAGAGCAGGCAGGCACGCCGCTATCATTGGCTTTCGGAAGGTTTGAAAAGCTTCGTCGATGCCCCCCATACGGCGATCGAAGGAATGGAGCAGGGCGAGATCATCAATCTGACCGATCACCGTGCGGAGGCCTCCCGCCGCCTTCAGCCCGGTCTCCTCCAGTCGCTGGGGCCAGACCGCATCGTCCGGGAAGCAACAGCCCTCGCCGCAAGGGCGCCGGAGTCTTCACACGAGGCTGCGCCGGAGCAGCCGCTTCTTCCGCATCTGGCGATGCCGTCTCATCATGATGTCCGGCCGGGCAACGTACTTGCGCGGCGCCTTTACGGAGCTCTTGCAGCGGCAGCCAATCGCGGCCCCGCCGATTTCTCCGAGCTTCTACTCGTTCCTGGCGTCGGCGCACGAACGGTAGAGGCTCTGGCGCTGGCCGCCGAGGTCGTCCACGGCGCTCCCTGCCGCTTCTCGGACCCTGCGCGCTTTTCCTTCGCCCATGGCGGGAAAGACCGCCATCCATTCCCGGTGCCCCTAAAGGTTTACGACCAGACGATCGAAGTGCTGAAACGGGCAGTCCGGAACGCAAGGCTTGGCCGGGATGAGGAGCTTGACGCCATCAAACGCCTGGATCAGCAAGCCCGTGCGCTGGAGCGTCACGCGTCCGGCCCTCCGGTTACGAACCTGATCGAAGGGGAACGGAGCCGTTCTCATCTCTATGGAGGGCGCAGCGTTTACGGCTGGGAGCAGGCTCCAGACAGGCACCAAGAGAGTGCGGCGGCCCCAGCCGTCTCGCGCCGCGGCCGCCCGGAAAGAAACCGGCGCGCGAGCAAACCCGGCCTATTCCCTAACACTTCCAGGCTAATCTGAACCGCCGGGCAGTGCTGTGCGTTGCCGGGGCAAAATTTGCAGCGGTCATCCTGCTCAAAAGTCTTCCGGGCGCGCGGCACAGGCAGGTTCAATAATGGAGCGTGCGCGGACGGGACCTCCACAGAGTGGCCGCAGAACCGGAAGCACAACCAGAGATGGAGAGCAAGATGAAAAGGAATAGCGCCTCCAGCCTTATGGCTGCATGTGTCGCAGCAGCCGTTCTCTTCCCATTGACGTGCGCAGCGCAAAACACCACCCAGCAAGGCGGCAACACGAGCGGCAATAAAGCCGAGACGGCTTCTCCTCCGGAAGCCGAGACGCTTTCCCCTGCGGTGAGTCAAGCCATTGATCGCGCCGATGCCCGTATCGCCATCCTCAAGGCGGATCTGCGCCTGACACCCGAACAGGATCAACATTGGACAGCTCTACGAACCACGCTGCACGATATCGCGGCAAAACGTGCGGAGTCCTGGGCGGTGTCAAATGAGGTGCAGACCGGTAGAGCCTCCAGCACGGCCGCGAATGAGCGGGAAACACGTGCCGCTGCAGGAGACGACATCGAGCAGATGCGGGACCAGGCCGATGTCTACACAATGGAGGCCGCGGAGCTCCGCCAGATCGCCGATGCAGCCCAGCCGCTCTACAGCCTGCTTGATGAGCGCCAGCGCCACCGGCTCGTGCGGTTTGTTCACGAAGAGATGAAGGCCGATAGGATGCTCTGGCGCAGCCAGCGCTTCTGAGCCCTCATGGCCATCAGATCGATAGTTTCTTGAAAAGTGCTTCCGGTATCGCACGGATGATCATCATAACTGGCCTCCAGACCGGAGAGACATAAATAATGCCGCGGCAGCGCTCGGCGCCGTTGAAAATTGCTTCTCCAACGGCGGCGGGACCGGCGGTCAAAGCCCGGGCAGTTTCATCGAATGTAGATCGCCAAGGCAGCGAGCGAGAAGATAAGGAACGCCCCGGCCGCCTTGCTAATCGATACGAGATTGAACTGCTACGCTGTGAGCAAGGGAACGAAGACCAGTGCATTTTTCGCCCATTGGCGGACACGTAAAAGCTTGGCCCGCGCACGAGACCGCTTGCCTTGACGTCCGATGAAGGTAGCCTTGCTATCAAGCCTTAAGAGTTCAGCCCGTACCGGGCCAGAAACATTTACCCCGGCGCAGCGGCGTGCGGCGGCCCAAACGGGAAGATCGGCCCTGCCATTGCCAGCATAATCGAAGCCGGGCGCCATTAAAATTAATAACACACGCTGCCGGGGCAAACTTACCGCGGATCCGGCATTAGACTGCGGACGCATCATTCATTATTAATGTCGAAAAAGCAGCGGCCGAGACGATCTTCCGTCTCGACGATCCACAGATCCGGATCGAAGCTTATTTCGCGGGCAAGTTTCGCTTCCGCCTCCGCCGGGGTGATCCAGGGCTCGCGATGGAGCCTTGCGAAAAGCCGCTCGCCTGCATCTTTTACTTCGCTTTGCGGCGCTGGCCCGAAAAGAGCGGCGGAACCATCGAGGCGGTCGATCTTGACAAAAATTGCGCCCGCCTCGGGCGCGCCGCGCCGGCGCAAAACGGAATAGGCGCCCTCAGATGCGCAGCGCCGCAAATAAGCCGAGACCCAGATATCGGCGCGAAGCCGCATGCCAATGGCCCTCTTATGCGCGCGCCTTGCTGGCCCGCCTCATGGAATCCCGTTCACCAAGAATGCGCTGGCGCGAGGACACACTTGACCCTCGAGCATTTGGCCAGCGGCCTGCCGCAGAACAAACGGTTTGTTAGGAGACGGCGGTCATATGATCAAGCATGACCGCCTCTCGCGCCAGCTTTGCACCGGCCGCCATGACCGTTTTTGCGCCCGCCGATTCTGGGCTTATGGAGCAAGCGCGGCGCTGGCTGGCCTATCTTTCGGACGAGCGCCGTGTCTCCCCGCATACGTCAGCCTCCTACGCGCGCGATTTGAATCAGTTCCTGCAATTTGCGGCGGCGCATTTCGGTGAGCTTCCCTCACTCGCCACATTCGAAAGCCTCGCGCCCTCCGATTTACGTGCATTTTTGGCGGCGCGGCGCAGCGGGGGAACGGGGAGCCGCTCTCTCGCCCGCCAGCTCGCGGGGCTGCGGTCCTTTGCGCGCTTTAACGAACGCAATGGCGGCGGTCAGGCCCCAGCCTTCGCGGCCTTGCGTCCGCCGAAAATTCATCGCGGCCTGCCAAGGCCCTTGCGCGCCGATGCGGCCTGCGAACTGACAAAGATGGACGCCCGCACCGGGGAAAACCAGCCTCCATGGATCATCGCCCGCGATGCCGCCGTTCTGGCGCTGCTTTATGGGGCTGGTCTGCGCATCTCTGAAGCCTTGGCGATCAAGCGCTGCGATGCGCCGGTTGACAGCCGGGATGTTTTGACCATCCTGGGCAAAGGGCAAAAGACCCGGAGCGTGCCAGTGATCGCACCAGTTCAACGGGCCATTGAAGCCTATCTTGCGCTCTGCCCCTATCCCCTGGCGCCCGAGGGGCCTTTGTTCGTTGGCGCCAAAGGCGGGCCGCTTAGGCCGCGAATCATTCAGCTCGCCGTCGAACGTTTGCGCGGCGCGCTTGGCCTTCCCGATAGCGCAACGCCGCACGCGCTGCGCCATTCCTTCGCGACGCATCTTTTGGGGCGCGGGGGCGATCTGCGCACGATCCAGGAACTTTTGGGCCACGCCTCGCTTTCCACAACGCAAACCTATACCGCCGTTGATAGCGCAAGGCTGCTCGACGCCTACCGGGCGGCGCATCCGCGGGGGCGCTGAAACGGCGGCCGTCAGCGGGGCTGGGCCGGAAGCTTATAAAAAAGCTTATAAAGAATATTTCATTTTGTGATCCGCCGCCGGCAACCCTAGTGTCCGGCCCGCAAGGAGACACTTCATGATCACGAGACGCCGTTTGCTGGAAGCCACAGGCGGGGCGCTGGCGTGGGCAGCAGGCGGCGCCGCGGCGGTCCCGGAGACTGCAGCCAGCCCAGCGGCCCGTGAGCTTCGCGATCTGCTTTGGCTTTCGCCCCTTTTGCCCGAGGGCACCCGTGCCGAGGCGGCTGTTGAGACTCTTCCTGGCAAAAAACCACTGATAAGACTGGCTGAGAGGCCGCCCAATTACGAATCGCCGCTGAGCTATCTCCGCACGGCGATCACCCCCAATGACGAATTTTTCGTGCGCTATCACCTTGCAGGCATTCCAGAGGAGATTGATGCCAGCACATGGAAACTCACTATAGGCGGAGAAGGTACCCATGAGGAGGTCACAGTCGGCCTTGAGGAGCTGAAAAAGCTCCCAGCCTTCGAGATCACCGCCGTTTGTCAATGCGCTGGCAACCGCCGCGGCCTTTTCCAGCCGCATGTCCCCGGCGTTCAGTGGGGAAATGGCGCAATGGGCTGCGCCCGCTGGAAAGGCGCCCGCCTCAAGGATCTCCTCGATCTCGCCGGGCTCAAAAAGGATGCGGTCGAGGTGGTCTTCGACGGCGCCGACGAGCCCGTCCTCGACAAGACCCCTGACTTCTTGAAAAGTATCCCTCTTTGGAAAGCGATCGAGGAGACAACGCTTGTCGCTTATGAAATGAATGGTGAAGCTCTGCCGCATCTCAATGGCTTTCCTGCGCGGATCGTCGTGCCCGGCTGGACCGCAACCTATTGGGTAAAACACATCATCAGAATCACGGCCGTGACGAAACCCTTCGACGGGTTCTGGATGAAGACCGCCTACCGCATCCCGCTCGGGAAATTTCCGCTGGTGGCGCGCTACACAGACCAGGAGACGGCGGTGAATACGCCCGTCACGGAAATAGTCGTAAACTCACTGATCACGAGCCCTGTGGATGGCGATCGCATCAAGGCCGGAAAGCCCGTGACAGTGAGCGGGATCGCCTGGGACGGCGGCTATGGAATCAGCACCGTGGAGATCTCTTTGGATGGCGGCAAAAGCTGGACGGAAGCCATGCTCGGCGCGGATCCCGGCAAATATGCGCTGCGCGGCTGGAGCTATGAGCTTAAGCCTAAAGGCCGCGGAAAAATAACAATTGCCGCCCGTGCGTCCAACAGGATTGGCCAAACACAAACCACTGAGCTGATCCAGAATCCTGCCGGCTATTACAACAACCAGATTCAAACTGTGACGCTCGATGCCGTGTGAGGAGAAAGCCATGCGGTGGATCGCGGTTTTCACCATGCTCGTTGCGCTGCAGGTTCCGGCCCGGGGGCAGGAAGAAGCGGCTCGGCTCAAGCAGGCACCCGGGGCAGAGCTCGTGGAGGCGCAATGCGGCGCCTGCCACAGCGTCCGCTACATCATGATGAATTCGCCATTTCTCGGTCCGGCACAGTGGGATGCGGAAGTCACCAAGATGATCAAGGAGTTCGGCGCGCCGGTCGATCCCGCGGATGCCAAGATAATCAAAGATTATCTCAATAAAAATTACGGGGGATGAGCAAATCCGAAAGCCGGCTGGCGGAACATAATTCGGTCAAATGGCCGCATCATTGGATTTTCGAGAACAAAGCCGCCAGGGGATCCTTGACGGCGGGAGCGGGAGTTCTTGATCTCCGTGATCCAATCCGAAAACCTTCCGCTGGAACATCGCCGGAATGCGATTGAGCGGGCGGCCAAGATCAAGGGCCAGCCGTGCCGGACGGTGCCCTTTTCGCGCAAGGGCTGGACGAAACCCATCGCGCCGCCACCCCTCCTCGCGCCAATTCTGGAGAAGAGCGATGCGCCGCATTATTTTGAGTTTGAGCAGTCTCGTCCTTTGTTGCCTTGCAGCCGGGTGCGATAAGTGCGGCGATCCGATAAAATTTAATGTGCCGAGCCTGCCCAAAGCCTGCTACGACAGCCAGCAGCAAAAGTAACCGTCCGGCCAAGGTGGAGGAATGCAAGAAAGGGAGTTTTATCGATTGAAGCACCGCTTTGCCCCTAAGGGGAGGCCGCGTGTGAAGCGCGCAGAGGCGATGCGCGCGGGAACGCTCGAAGTCATGAAGCTCGGCGCCTCGCGGTATGACTTCCGCGATCCCTATCATGTTGCGCTCTCAATGAGCTGGAAGGCGTTCGCTCTGACGTTCGTGGGCCTGGAGATCGCAATCAACATCTTCTTCGCGCTGCTCTATTTCGCAAGCCCCGGCTGCATTGCCAATGCCCGGCCTGGCGTCTTCTCGGATGTATTTTTCTTCAGCATCGAGACGCTGGCGACCGTCGGTTATGGAGTTATGGCGCCCGCAACATTTTATGGCCACGCCGTGTCTGCCACTGAGATTGTTTGCGGAATGGCGTTTACCGCCATCATGACCGGCTTATTGTTCGTGCGCTTTTCAAAGCCGAGGCCAAAAATTCTATTCGCCGATCAGGCTGTCATTACGAGCCACAATTGCACGCCGACCTTGATGGTGCGGATTGGCAACGGGCGCCTGTCCCTCCTCAGCAATGCGACGGTACGGATGGGAGTGCTGCTTGAGGAGACCAGCGTGGAAGGCCATTCCTTCCGCCGCGTGCACGACATTGCTTTGGTCAATCCGCACCTGCCTTTGTTCGCCTTGACTTGGGATTTGATGCACCGGATCGACGACACAAGCCCCCTCGCGGGCTACGATGCCCAGCGGCTCAAGGACGCCGATGTGCGTCTTTTTGTGACTGTCGAAGCCCACGATCATGCCCTCAGCGCAATGGTCCATGACATGCGCATTTATATGGCTGATGAAATTGTGTTCCGAATGCACTATGCCGACGTGATCACATTTGACGAGCAAAAGCGGCCCCTCGCCGATCTTAGCCGCCTGAGCATGGTCGAACTCGATGAAAAGAGTCCCTGCGAGGCCATGAACGCAGAGGCCATGAACGCAAAGGAGATGACGAGCTAAGAGCCGGAAACTCACTCCGGCGCGGTTTCGATCGGATCGAAATGCTTAACGTCGAAGCCGAAAAGCTCGAACGTGCGCTGCATATGAGGCGGCAGCGGCGCGGTTACGTCAAGCGTGCCGCCGCGGGGATGCGGCAGGATCAGCCGCCGCGCGAGAAGGTGCAGCTTCGGTTCCACGCCTTCCGGGATCATCCGCAGTGGATCATTGCGGCGCGGGTCTTTGCCCGGGGATCTCCCATATTTGGGATCGCCTATGATCGGGTGACCGATCGCCTCGGCATGGGCGCGAAGCTGATGCGTGCGCCCGGTGACAGGCTTCATCGAGAGCCAGGCGAGCCGCGGCGCCGCCTTGTCGACAATCGCGTAATAGGTCACCGAGTGGCGGGCATCCTCCTCGCCATGTTTCGCCACTCGCATCTTTTCGAGATTGTCACGCGCGCCGGCTTGCTTGCCGCCCGCACGCGCCTCTCCCATGCCGGGGCCCTTCGCAAGATAAAGGGAAATGCGGCCTTGGGCGGGCTTCGGGACCCCTTCAACGACCGCCCAATAGATCTTCCTTGCCTGCCGGGAGCGGAAAATTTCACCGAGATCAGCGGCGATCTTCCGTGATTTGGCGACGAGCAAAACACCCGATGTATCGCGATCGAGCCGATGCACCAGCACCGGCCGGTTACCCTGCTCATTCGGCATCGAGGCAAGCATCCCGTCGATATGATGTGCCGTGCCCGAGCCGCCCTGCACGGCGAGACCGAAAGGTTTGTTGAGAACGAGGAGATCGCGGTCTTCGTAAAGCGTCATGTCTTTGAGGGCGCGCAGATCCGCTGATGAAATCTGCCGTGCCGGTGCGGCGGGAGCGGCGAGTTTCAGCGGCGGCACGCGGACACTTTGGCCCTTTGCGAGCCGCGTTGCCGTCTTCACCCGCGCGCCATCAACACGCACCTCGCCGGTGCGCACGATCTTGTTCAGATGTGACAGAGATAGCGCCGGTATGCGCCGCTTGAACCAGCGGTCGAGGCGCATCCCTTCTTCGTCCTCGCTGACCTCGAAATTTTGAACATTCACCCTGGGTTACCCTATATCAAATGCAATTCGACCGCTTTCGGCCCCTTGCCCTTCTTGTCCGCCTCGATCTCGAAGGTCAAACGCTGACCCTCGTTCAAGGTGTTGAGGCCCGCCCGCTCAACCGCGGTAATATGAACGAAAATATCACGCCCGCCATCGTCCGGCTTTATGAACCCATAACCCCGCTCCGGGTTAAAGAATTTGACTGTCCCCTGCTGCGACATGGAACGCATTCCTCCCAACCAGCTTTGCCTCGGCGGGCATGGCGGCCGCATGCGCCATTTCCCCCTCTGCCCCCTGCGCCACGAAGTGAGCACGGACACGAGGCCACAACCCGGGAAACATGGGGCGGCCAGGAGCTTTGGCAAGCAGGATCATTCACCCCGGAGCCATTCGACGAGAAAGCCGGGCGCGCCTTCCCCGAGAACGCCGGTGAGCCAGGGCAGGAGGATTTCCGCTTCCTCGCTGAGCCGGAAGGGCGGGTTGATGATGATAAGGCCGCAACGGGCGAGGCGTCCCCCCGGGGCAGGCGCATCCGTCTGGAATTCGAGGCGCAAAACGCGTTTCATGCCTCCGGCCAGAAGATCTTCGGCAAAGGAAGCAACAGCCCCGGCGTCCTTGACTGGATACCAAAAGAAATAAATCCCGGTCGCCCATCTGCGCCATGCTTTCTTGATCGCCGCCGCCGCCGTTTTGAATTCATCCACCGCCTCAAAGGGCGGATCGATCAAAACGAGGCCGCGCCGCTCGACCGGCGGCAGAAAGGCCTTGAGCCCCGCATAGCCATCCATCTGAAATATCTTCACCCGCGCATCGGGGGCGAAATTGGCCCGTAAAGCCGCGAAGGCCTGCGGATGCAGCTCGCAGAGCAGCATCCGGTCCTGCCGCCGCAGCAAAGCCTTGGCGATCCAGGGAGAGCCGCCATAGCGTGGCGGCGCCTCGCCGGTCAGCGGCCTCATGATTTGCAGATAGGGCTCGATGAGGGGCCGCACCTCTGGTGCTGACTCCGCAGCAAGGAGCTTGCCAATCCCTCCGCGCCATTCGGCGGTCTTGACTGCCTCCCCGCTCAAAAGATCATACATGCCGCTTCCCGCATGGGTGTCGATGAAACGGAAAGGCGTTGGCTTTGCGCAAAGATGCAGAAGAGCGCGGCAGAGCAAGATATGCTTGAACACATCGGCGAAATTGCCGGCGTGGAATTCGTGGCGGTAATTCATGTGGGCGGTTCAGCTTGCCCTTTGGCTCCAACGCAGATGTTTTTTGATTTCTCCGGGATCACAGCACCGGAGGCACCGAGACTTCCCGCACGCGGCAGCCCTGCCTGCTGACCTCCGGGCAGGCATGAAAATCGCGCAGATCCTTGGAAAAGCAGATCCGCACCTCTTCCAGGACATTGCCCGCGCAGGCAACGCCCAGCATCCCCGGCCGAAGCCGGGGATTGGCGGCGATGAACGCACGCACGATATCGGCGGGGGTCCAAGTCTGATCTTCCTTGGGCGCGGCAAATGGCGGGGGAATGACGATCGCATCGCGGGCGTGCCGCACGTCGGCGAAATAGTCGGTCGGGCTTTTGCCGGAGCAGGTGCCGTGCTTGAGCCATTCATGCCGCGCGAGCCCTATGCTTGGATAAAGACCCTGGGCGGCTTCGAGAGCCATGCGTGACGGGAATCTTGCCGCGGGGCCGCAGTCCGTTGGATAGCCATGCTCATACTGGGGCCAGAGCCCATGCACGACGAAACCGAGATTGGCGCCAGGTTCACATTGGGAGCCTGCCCGCGCCCCCGCCTCCGTTTCGCAAAAACCGGGAGACCAGGACAGGGCAAGGACATAAAAATCGAAATTTCCCGGCATACCGCCGCCAGCCTGGATTTTGATCGGCGAATCGGAGGGTGCACTGGCGGAACAGCTGGGTCCGCAAGAGACAGCGGCCGGTGCCGCAAGTGCAGGGAAAGTGCAAGCAAGCCAAAGACAAGCAAGCCAAGACAGCAGGCTAGGGACAAGCAGGATCCGCGAAAAGGCCGGAACATTTCTTTTGCGGCGCTGATGGAGAATCGCAGGAAAGCACCAGCTCACGGGCGCGCCATTTTGCAATTGGGGGCATAGGCATCCTCGCGGTCGAGGCCTGCAACGCACCATTCAACGTCAAAACCAAAGCCCAAGAGGCCGAGATCCTCTCCGATCACATAGGAAAGCTGACGCGGCTTTTTTTCGTCATTGAGATACGCACGCGCCGTGCAGTAGCGGCGGGGAATGTAGTCCAGCCCATTCGTTTTGTAACCGATTTCCCTCACCTCGCCGAAGCCCACAATTTCAAGGCCAGTGTTCCAGAATTCGGCCTCCCGGCCGTGGAAAAGGTCTTGAATTCTCGCGAAAACAACCGGATCATCACAGGCCGGCATCTGGTCCCTATACGGAATATACTGCCGCTCCGCCGGAACGAGCGGGCGCGCGCCGGCACCAAAGGAAGCGGCTGCGGCAAAAACAGCGAGAATGGGCCAAACTCCCGGCACGGATAGCCGGTTTGAATATCCGAACATCATGCACGAGACCTCAATCCATCCATTCCGCTGGCATTTCCGATCCTCTCAGCCACGGTTATAGACATCCTGAATCCGGACGATGTCATCTTCACCGAGATAGGAACCCGTCTGCACTTCGATCAGTTCGAGGTCGATCCGGCCGGGATTGGCCATCCGGTGGACGCAGCCGATAGGCAAATAGATCGACTCATTCTCATGCACGAAATGGGTTTCATTATCACGGGTGACTTCGGCCGTCCCTTTGACGACGATCCAATGCTCGGAGCGATGGAAATGCTTTTGCAAAGACAAGCGCTCACCCGGCTTCACGACAATGCGTTTGACTTGATATCGCGCGCCTGAATCGACAGATTGATAATAGCCCCAGGGCCGGTAGGAGCGCTTATGCTCTAGGGCCTCCAGGTGCTTTTCGTTTTTCAGCTGGTCGACCAGCTGCTTGACCTGATCGCCATGGGCCGCGTTGAGCACCAGCACGGCGTCTTGGGTGGTAACGACGATGACGTCATCAACACCAACCACCGTCGTCAAATGTTCGTCAGAGCGGACATGAACGTTTGAAGCATTCATGACAACGCCGCGGCCCCGGATCGAATTGCCATTGCTGTCGCGTTCCGACAATTGCCAGACCGCTTGCCAGTTGCCAACATCCGACCAGCCGATGTCAGCAGGGACGACCGCGGCCCTCGCGGTGCGCTCCATGACCGCATAATCGATCGATTTCTTGGGCGCCTTGGCGAAAGACTCCGCATCGAGAACGAGAAATTGGAGATCCTTTTTGGCTTGGGTAACCGCTGCGGCCGCGGCGTCCGCCATTTCCGGCTCGAAATTGCGCAGCTCTTCTTGCATCACGTCGGCGCGGAAGAAGAAATTGCCGGAGTTCCAGAGATAGTTTGCCGCGACATATTCCCTGGCGGTGACCGCGTCGGGCTTTTCGACAAAGGCTTCCACCTTCAAGGAGCCGCCATCGGGCATGACTGTTTTGCCGGTCTTGATATAGCCATAGCCCGTGGCAGGCGCGTCCGGCTTGATGCCGAGGGTTACAATATAGCCGGCGGCGGCTGCCTCAGCCGCCCTCTTGCACAATTCCACAAAGCCTTGCCGGTCGCGCACGACATGGTCGGCAGCCAGAACGGCGACGATGGTATCCGGCGCTGATCGCGCAGCAAGCTCGGCAGCGACCGCAACGGCAGGTCCCGAATCGCGGCGAACGGGCTCAAGAACGATGTGCGCCTTGCGGCCGATCTTCTGCAATTGCTCCGCGACGAGAAAGCGGTAATCGGAATTTGAAAGGACGATGGGCGTCTCGAATACTGGATCAGCAAGGGTTTCAGCCGCCATCTGGAAGGTCGAGTGCGGGCCGATGAGAGAAATAAATTGCTTCGGCAGGCTTTCGCGCGATGCTGGCCAGACACGTGTTCCAGAGCCGCCGCACATTATGACCGGAAGGATTTTCACGTTTTCCTGCTCCCTCGCGAAGAAATATCAATGTTCCAATCCCAAAACGGTTTTGTAACACCGTCTTCGGCTTAATTGATGTATGGCCAAACCATGGTTGTCTGTCCGGAAAACCACCCCCGATAGCATCATTTAATTTTGGCTAATTGGCGCTTGCGGGCCCAGCATCCGAAAGTGCACCCCGCGTCCCCTCGCCGAAATCCACTCAAACTTCGAAATCGATCAGCCTTCCAGTATTTACCGGCGGAACATGCCGGAATTCAAATGGCTGATCAACTTCTTTAAAGCTCAGCGCCAAGCTTTTGAACTTGACACTTTTTGAAAGAGCCTTCGAGAGTCGAATACAAGCAGGGATCCGCGATGGCCATATGACTTTATCCAAAAGACGCTTTTTTCAAAGAACCATTCGAGGCAAGACGGGGGAAGGCGAATGACGGCGGAAAGCTTGCCAGTGATCACTTGCCGCTGCTGCATCGTTGGCGGCGGACCAGCGGGCATGATGCTCGGCCTTCTTCTCGCCCGCGCCGGCGTCGATACGGCCGTCGTCGAGAAGCACAAGGATTTTCTGCGCGATTTTCGCGGTGACACGATCCATCCCTCGACACTCGAAGCCCTGCACGATCTTGGTCTTCTCGAAGACTTCCTGAAGCTGCCCCATCAGGAGGCAGCCTTTCTCGAGGGCAGGATCGGCGATGTCACGATTCCGCTGGCTGACTTCTCGCATGTGCCAGCCCGCGCCAAGTTCATAGCCTTCATGCCGCAATGGGACTTTTTGGACTTTATCGCGAGCAAAGCGAAACGTTACCGTAACTTCCGCCTTCTCATGAGCACCGAGGCCGATGGGCTCGTCATTGAGGAAGACCGGGTGGCGGGCATCACGGCAAAAACTCCGGACGGCCCCTTGACGATCCGGGCCGGCCTGACTGTCGGCGCCGATGGCCGTCATTCCCTTGTCCGCGAGGAAGCGGGGCTTGAACCAGAGGAAATCGGCGCGCCCATGGATGTTCTGTGGTTCCGTGTCCCGCGGAAGAATGATGACGCTTACGAGACCTTTGGCCGGATCGATGCCGGGCAAATCCTTGTGCTCATCAATCGCGGTGAATATTGGCAGTGCGGCTATGTGATCGCAAAGGGGTCCGCCAACCGGTTCAGGGCGCAAGGCATCGAAAGACTCCGCGAGCATATCGCGGCGCTCGCGCCGTTTCTTGCGGACCGGATGGATGAACTGAAGAGTTTCGGCGATGTGAGGCTCCTGACCGTTGCGGTGGACCGTTTGCCGAAATGGCACAAGCCGGGCCTTTTGTGCATCGGCGATTGCGCCCATGCGATGTCGCCGGTCGGCGGGGTCGGCATCAATCTTGCCATTCAGGATTCGATCGCAACCGCCAATATTTTGAGCCCGGCCCTGACCGGCAGGGCACCTATTCCCGACGAGCTTCTCGCCCGTGTTCAGGCGCGGCGGGAATTTCCAACAAAGGTCACCCAAGCCATCCAGGTTTTCATACAAAAAGCTGTGATCTCGCGTGTTCTTGGCGGCACCGGCAAAGTGAAGCCGCCATGGATGGTGAGGCTTTTCATTCATATTCCCTGGCTCAGGCGCCTGCCTGCCGGGATCATCGGCATCGGCGTGCGCCCGGAGCGCGTGAGATCGCCAGAGGCGGTAGAGCCGAATATGTAATATCAGCGCATTCCGCCCTACCTTCGCCGCCTTGCCTGGATAGTTTTGCCTTGGTGCCTGGTCCAGCCACGCTTGCGCAGAGCGAGGCCGGGTGGCAGGGTTGCCGCAATGTTGCCTCGATGCCTCGATTCGGCGGGGATTGGACATGACCAAAGGACAAAGCCCGCTTGATGTTGCGGCAACCCCGGTAAGCGTTCTCATTGGAAATTCCCGGCGGGGGGCTTGGCGCTGCTTTCTCTATCTCGCAGGGGCCTTGCTCGCTTTTTCTGTCAGTGCTCCGGAGACGGTGTTCGCGGGGCCGGCCTTGGTGATCGAAATGCCTTCCGGCGCGATCCTCTATGAGGACCAGGCGACCCAGCCCTGGTATCCCGCCTCTCTCACGAAGCTGATGACTGTCTATGTGGCCTTGAGCGCCGTTCGCGACCATCACATCACGCTTGATACGCCGCTTGCCGTCTCGGCGCGCGCGGCCTCCATGCCGCCGTCGAAAATGGGTTTCCGGCCCGGGACACTCGTCACGCTCGACAATGCCCTGAAAATGCTGATGGTCAAATCGGCGAACGACATGGCCGTCGTGATTGCGGAAGGGGTATCGGGCTCGGTCGAAGCTTTCGCTGACGATATGAACAGCGCCGCCCGCGAGCTTGGCCTCACCCAATCGCATTTCGTCAATCCGAATGGCTTGCCAAACCCGCAGCATGTTTCCTCGGCGCGCGACCTCGCGATTCTCGCCCGCGCCCTCTATCTGACATTCCCGGAGCAGGCGGATCTCTTCAACATCGGCGCCTTGCGCCTTGGCAATCAGATTATCCGCAACCACAATGATCTCCTCGGCCGCTATCCGGGCGTCGATGGCATGAAAACCGGCTTTACCTGCGCTGCCGGCTTCAATCTCGTCGCAAGCGCAACCCGGGGCGGCCGCAAGCTGATAGCGGTGATTCTCGGCGCTCCTAATCTCAGGAGCCGGATGATCATGGCGGCGGCCCTCTTCGATCGCGGCTTTGCCAGAATAGACCAGCCCACGAAATCGCTCGCGGATCTGATGGTCCAGACATCCGCGAACAGCCCAGCGGCGGCACCGGACATGGGCCAATCGGTCTGCCGCAAACGCGGCAAGTTGACCGCCGAGTTCAATAGCGAGATTGGCCGGGTGATGGCGCCATTGCTCGCCCGCGCTCCAAAGACTCCATCCCCCTCACAGTCCCTGGCGCTGATGACGGCGGCTGCCGCCAGCCCATTGCCGATGGCAACATACATCACGAGCGTGCCGCGCCCGGAATTTGTCCCGGTCCCTGTCTATCTCGGGCCGCCCGCTGGCTATGCCGGCCTCGTGGCGCAAGCGCGGCCGCCGCATTCGCCCATCGGTACCGCAGCGCCGCCCGAAACCGTGAGCGCCTACGCCGCGGCGGAAGGGCAGGCAGGCGAGCAAACGGGCCTGCCACTCGCCCCCGCCCCCGATGCCCTTCCCATGAAGGGCGAGGCGGCAAGGGGTCTTGGTCCGTCTCCCAGCACAAAGCCGCTCATCGCCAAGCATGCGAAGCCGCACCGCCGCGGCGGGTTGCACCGGGAAGCCGTGGCGGCCCGCCCGGTTAAGCACGCTCCGCCAAAAACCGCCCATGCGGAGCATACCAAGGCGGAGCACACCAAAGCTGCGCCTGCCAAAGCCGCTTCCGGGGCAAAAGCGGACGCCCATGCCAAACTTGCGGCAAAACAGCACGTATCCGCAAAATCCGCCGTGCAAAACGGGAAAACGAAAAGCAAAAAACCGGAGAAACAAGCCAAGCAATGAGTGCCGTTCCTGCTGCTGCCCCGGCAATGAGCGCCGGGCGGGATGCAGAGCTTCGAAAAAAACCGCCCGCGCCTTTCCCGCTGACGATCATCACGGGTTTTCTCGGTGCTGGAAAAACGAGCCTCCTCAATCGCCTGCTGCGCGATCCTTCCGCTGCGGGCGCACTCGTCATCATCAACGAATTCGGTGAAACCAGCCTTGATCATCTGCTCATCGAGCGGGCCGATGGTGATATGCTGGTCATGGCCTCGGGCTGCCTATGCTGCACGATCCGCGGCGATCTCATTGCAACCTTGGAAGACATTTTACGGCGCCGCGACAATGGCCGGATGGCGGCCTTCGACAGAGTGATCATCGAGACCACTGGCCTCGCCGATCCCGCGCCTGTGCTCCACACGGTTCTGCTCCACCCTTACCTCGCTCTACGGTTCCGTCTTGACGGCGTTATCACCCTCATCGATGCGATCAATGGAACCGCCACGCTCGATGCGCATGAGGAAGCGGTAAAACAGGCTGCCGTGGCGGACCGCCTTGTCATTAGTAAAACGGATCTTCTCATCGAGCATGGGCCCCTGCGGGATTTGCGGATGCGCCTCAGAAAACTCAATCCAGGCGCGCCCTTACTCGATGCGGCGCAAGGGGAAGCCACCGCGGCAGCTCTTCTTGACGTCGGAATATACGACCCTGACGGTAAAATTCCTGAGGTCCGGACCTGGCTGAACGCGGAAGGTTTTGCCGCAGCCAAATCCCATGCCCATTCCGGCCATGGCCATGACATCAACCGTCATGACTCCCGGATTTCCGCCTTCTGCATCCGCCATGAGGCGCCGCTGCCGCCTTCCGCGCTCGATGTCTTCATTGAGCTGCTGCGCAGCGCGCATGGCGCCAATATCCTGCGTGTCAAAGGGATCGTTGCAATCACCGGTGATCCCTCGCGGCCGCTCATCATCCAGGGGATCCAGCACGTCTTTCATCCGCCAGTCCAGCTGGCGGCCTGGCCCGATGACGATCACACGACGCGGATCGTCTTCATCTTGCGGGATTTAAAGCAAGACTTCGTCGAAACTCTGTGGAAGGCGGCGGCCGGTATTCCATCGGCAGGAACTCCTGATCGCACGGCCTTGACCAATAACCCCCTTGTACCTTGCAAAGGGGGGCTCTTCGCTTAAAATTAGTCAAGAGACTGAGATGGCGAATAAAGCGCAGGCACGCTCTCGGGTACAAAAATCAGAAGCTGCACCGGAGTCAAGGCAAAGACTTGACAAATGGCTGTGGTTTGCCCGCGTCGCAAAAACGCGCAGCTTAGCGGCCCGGCTTGTGGTTGAGGGCCGTGTCCGCCTCAATGCACGCCGGATCGAGACGCCGGCAAAGCCGGTCGTACCCGGCGATGTGCTGACGATCGCGCTCGAGTGCAGGGTGCGGATCCTCAGAGTCATCGCCTCGGGAACGCACCGGGGCGGATTCCCGGAGGCTTCCTTGTTGTTTGAGGACTTGAGTCCTGATCAGAAGCAGTGAACCTTAGCGCCTTTTTACCCCGCGTGAACTCTGAGCACCCGATGCGCCAGGATTGTTGGCCATGTTCCTGCAAAACCCCTTGACCCTGCCCGCGGAAATGAACATATCAACTCGCCCGCCCATGGGAGGCATCGCATTTTGCCTTTAGGCGATCCTGCGATCGAATAAAGCTGTTTTCAATGGGATAGTGGAATTCGTCAAACGTTTGCGGTTCTTCTCCCCTTCGCACGCGCGGTCGCGTGGTCTCAAAAGTTGCAAACCTTTGCGGGCTGAGATCGTGCACCAAGATAGAAAGATGGAGGCCATGAGCGGTCGAACGCGGAACGGTCATGGTCTCGCAGCGTAACAGGCTCCGGGCATGCCGTCTTTTAGAGATGGCTTTCGCTCGTGAAGGAAACCAGTCATGACCTACGTCGTCATCGAAAACTGCATCAAGTGCAAATATATGGATTGCGTTGAAGTGTGCCCCGTGGATTGCTTCTACGAGGGCGAGAACATGCTCGTGATTCATCCGGACGAATGCATCGACTGCGGCGTATGCGAGCCGGAATGCCCGGCGGAGGCCATCAAGCCGGATACCGAGCCAGGGCTCGAAAAATGGCTTAAGCTCAACCTTGAATTTGCCCAGCAATGGCCGAATGTAACAATTAAGCGTGAGGCGCCGCCGGACGCCAAGGCTTTTGACGGCAAGCCGGGCAAATATGAAGCCTATTTCTCTGCAAATCCGGGGCAAGGAGATTGATGGTTCATTAGAAACCACGATCATTTGCCGGGTTTCCCATAAGTTGCGTCCTCCCCGGTCCGGAGGAAGTAATTCCTTTGATTTCTTGTCAATTTTGTGCCATACTTATTATTGGTAGTCAGCAAAGAGTAAGATTTGCGGCGCTTGTCATGATGTCCTGGGCTTCGGAAAGGGTTCCGGGAAGAAGGTCTATGACGATTCTGCTGGGAATGCCTCGCTTCGTCAGTCCGGCCAAGTCATAGGCAGATGATCATCGTTTAGGAGCACCGCTTCGAGCCTTTCCAGGGCCGAATTGGAGAGTTTCCGAACGGCGGAGTGTCTGTTCGCCGTCGATGAGCGGTCCCGTCTCCAAAGCGGGGCAAAAAGGGAGCGCGCTGGTTATGGCGTCTGTCAAGAAAACCATGAAATCGTCTGAAACCAAGCAGGCGAAACCCGGAGCCCGAAGCCCCAAGGCAAAAGTCTCCAAGCGGCCTCCGGACCCCGCAGACTCCAAAACCAGGAAAACGGCCGCCGCGCGCGCGGTTACAGCCAAGGCAGCCGCAGCCAAGAGGGAGACTGTTAACAAAGTTTCCACAAAGGTTTCCGCGAAACCATCCACAAAGAAAGCCGCCGCGAAAACGTCAGCCAGCAAAGCCGCCATGCAAAGACCTAAAACCAGGGCGGCTGCTCCCTCGCGCATGACTCGGACATCCGCAAAGGCGGGAAATAAGGCTGCTGCCGCGGCAAGACGCACTGCTAAGAATGCTGGGGCTCATGCCAAGGGCAGAGCTGTTAGTCTGACAGGGCACAAGAAACCATCTGCTGCCCGAACGGCAGCAGTCAAGCGGGGCGCGGAAACAAAACCCGTCAGCACAATCAAAGAGGCCGCCGCCCGCAAGGCGATGCCCGTGAAAGCGCCAGCTCTCAAAGCCGCAGACCTTAAGGCACCCAAACCGGCGGCTCTCAAGGCCGCGCAACCCGCGGCTCATGCCGTGCAAAAACCGGCCGCAGGCGCTCTGGATGCTGCGCCCATGCCGCCGCTGACCATCAAACCAAACGAGGCGCAACTTGCTGAAGTGCATAGGCAGGCAGCTCCGGCTCCATCGAACGGGCCAAATCAGAACTCTTCGAATTTGTCTCTAGAACCAAATGAGCGGATGGCAGTGAACAAGGAACCCGATAAGAACATGTCAATAACAGCAGCCGCCGGGCAAGCAGACACAAATGCAGCGCACCCGAAAACAAAGGGTACGGCACGCAAGGACTTGGCACGCGGACCCGCGAAAGGTGCGGATTTGGCCCTCAGCGGGAAACCCGCGGTAAAAGAGGCGGTAAAGGAGCAAGTCTCCAAAGCACCCCCGCCCGCCCCCGAGGCGGCCGCCGCAGCCGCGCCTGTTGCGGCCGAAGCCAAGCCCGCCGTGAAACCAGCCTCCCCTGCGCCCAAGCCAGCCAAGGCCGCGAGCTCTCAGCGGCAATTCAAGCCTGGTGAATTCGTGGTTTACCCGGCGCACGGCGTCGGTCAGATCGTTGCCGTCGAAGAGCAGGAAGTCGCCGGGTTCAAACTTGAGCTTTTTGTGATCAGCTTCATCAAAGACAAAATGATTCTCAAGGTGCCAACACCGAAGGTGGCCAGCGTGGGAATGCGCAAGCTCTCCGATGCGCCGGCCGTCAAGGCGGCACTCGACACTTTGGCAGGCCGGGCTCGCGTGAAACGGACCATGTGGTCGCGCCGCGCGCAGGAATATGAAGCCAAGATCAACTCGGGCGATTTAATTGCCATCGCAGAAGTGGTGCGCGATCTCTACCGTTCCGACACCCAACCGGAACAATCCTATTCAGAACGCCAACTCTATGAGGCGGCGCTGGATCGCATGATGCGCGAAATCGTTGTCGTGCAAAAATTGACCGAGACGGAATCGCTGAAGCTGATCGAAGCCCAATTGCAAAAGGGTCCCCGCCGCAGCAGCAAGGCCGAGGAAATCGATAGCGACGAACCGGAAATCGAGGAAGCCGCGTAAAGGCGGAAATGCATCAGCCTTATGTAGTGTCTGACGAAAGAAGGCTATGAGCGCCTGAAGCGCTCATAGCCAAGAACTGACCCGAGATAAACATTGGCGAGATAAACATTGGAAAGCCGGCGTTCTGCCGGGCTTTCCGGTTACTCCGTAAATTTTCAGAATAGCAAAATTTTGGTGACTCTGCCGCCCCTAGCCTTTTGTTGCAACTTCCTTGAAAAGGCGCCGTTAATCTCCATATCGCAGGTCAGAGCGAACATCCGCGGGATGCCGCAAGGGTCCTCGCTGCAAAGGCCAGAAGGCGCCGTGCATTTGGCAGCAAGATTGCTGCTGGGCTTTCCCTAAGAGGGGGTAAAGAGAGACGGGCAGCGGTACGGAAGCAACGGGTGGTTCGCGACAGGAGCGGATCTCTCAAGATCGTCCGTTTAGGAGGTGTTCTGATGCTGAATGCAAATAATTCCGAACCCCGGCCCATTATGACCGATGAGCAGCTGGCAGGCCTCGGGAGTGGAGTCGTGGCCTATGTGAAGCCGATCCGCTCGGAAGAGCTGAACCGGCTTGTCCCGGCCGCACCCACGATAGCGCCCGGTCTCCAGCTCTTCGCTCTGCTCGCAGCCGACGGCACACCCATTGTCGTGACGGATTCCCGTGGCGCCGCCATCGCCAATGCCATCCAGCAGGATCTGCAAATGGTGAGCCTGCACTAACCGCTGTGGGCAAGTCTCACGATGCCAGAGGATAAGCTTCTGTTTTTGAAGCAATCCTGCACTCAGATCGTGAAATCGCCCCCTTTACCCTTCTCCTCGCAAAGCTTTAGCTCTTCGGCGCGGCGGCAAATATCGTCGATTGTGATCGTCTCGAGCTTATCGAGAAAGATTTTTCCCGCCGCCTCGACGAGCGGGGCAACCACCTGCCTCAAAAGGAGGCAGTCCGGCGCGTCGCTGGATTCGGCTCCACCGCCATTCGAGACGGCGCGCAATACCGCCGCCACAGTGATGCGGCGGCGTTCGCGTGCCAATTCATAGCCCCCGCGCGGACCCCGGACTCCCTTCAAAATATTGGCGTGCACCAGGCCCTGGAGTAAAGCCTCAAGGTGGCGCGGCGGCAATTCAAGCCGCGCCGCGAGTGCCTTCGCAGCGACGGGAAGCGGCCGCGCATGGATCGCAATGTCGATGACCGCAGCGAGCGCGAGCTGGCCGCGCCGGGAGAGGAGGATCACCGGGCCCCCCTCTCACCCGCCATTCGCCCGGTCGATCCAAACCCGTTGGATTGCCGTGCGGTCTCGCTCAATTCTTCCGCCTCGACAAGAACCGCCGATGCACAAGGCGCGACCACGAGCTGGGCGATCCGCGTCCCCCGGATGATCTCAAACGGTTCATCGCCAAGATTGATCAACAGAACTCCTACCTCACCGCGATAGTCGGAGTCGATGGTCCCTGGCGCGTTCAGGACGGTGACGCCATGATCGCGTGCGAGTCCCGACCTCGGTCTCACTTGGCCCTCGTAGCCTTGCGGAATATCAAGGGCAATGCCAGCCGGAACCAAATGTCTGCCGCCAGGTTCGAGCACGAGCTTTGCCTCCTGCGGAAGGGCGGCAAAAAGATCGATTCCGGCCGCTCCCCCGGTTTGATACGCGGGCAGGGGCAAGCCCTCACCATGCGGCAGGCGCTTCACACCAATTCTGACAGGCGCCGGGCGGGGGGTCACCGGCCGCTTCCCGCGAGCATTGCCGCAAGCTTGGCGACGAGGTGCGCCGCGACCTCTTGCTTGCTCATTAGGGGTAAGCTCTCCTTCCCCGCCTTGGTAAAAATGCACACTTTGTTGCTCTCGCCGCCAAAGACACCGGAGGACTCACTTACATCATTCGCGACAATCATATCGCAATTCTTGGCTGCGAGCTTTGCCCTGGCGTTTTCTTCAAGCTTTTCGCTTTCGGCAGCAAAGCCCGCCACCAGAGCCGGGCGGTTTTTCGATTGGTGCCCGATCGCCGCCAGAATATCCGGGTTTTCGACAAGTGTCAGAGATGGTGCTTGCTTCGCATCCTTCTTGATCTTTGAGGGGGACACCTTCGCCACCCGCCAATCCGCGACCGCGGCGACGCCGATGAAAATATCGGCGGGCAGCGCGGCCTCGACTTCCTTCAGCATCTCCTCTGCGGTTTCGACATGGAGGGTCTTGACGCCCAAAGGGTCGGGCAGCGCAACGGGTCCCGAAACAAGGACGACATCGGCTCCGGCGGCGGCGGCGGCAGCGGCAATGGCATGGCCCTGCTTGCCGGATGAGCGATTACCAATATAGCGCACCGGATCGATCGGCTCATGCGTGGGGCCCGAGGTCACCACCACCCGCCGTCCCTCAAGAACGCCAGCGGGAAGGGGTATGCGCGTATCGTGTTTGAGCATGTCTTCAATGGCGGCGAGGATCACAGGGGGCTCGCTCATCCGTCCGGGCCCATGTTCGCCACACGCCATGCCGCCAATTTCGGGGCCAACAAAACTCACACCATCTGCTTTGAGAATCGCGCAATTGCGCTGGGTCGCCGGGTGCAGCCACATCCGCAAATTCATCGCAGGTGCGGCGAGGATTTTTTTATCCGTGGCAAGAAGCAGAGTCGAGGCCAGATCACCCGCAAGGCCCTGCGCCATCTTGGCGAGAAGGTCGGCGGTCGCGGGCGCAACGGCGAGGAGATCGGCATCGCGCGAAAGTTCGATATGGCCCATGCCTGATCCATCGGTCAGCGCGAAGAGATCGTCGAAAACTTTGGTTTCGGTCAGGCTCTCCACGGAGAGCTTCGTGATAAACTGCTGCGCCGCCTGCGTCATCACCGCGCGCACGGAAATGCCCCTCTCGCGCAGGCGGCGGATGAGCTCCAGGGTCTTATAGGCCGCAATGCCGCCGCCGATGATGAGGAGAATGCGTTTTCCTGGGGAAGCGGTCATGACGGGCGAACCTCGCGCATGCCGGAAATGGTAGCGGGGATTTCACCCGGTTGAAAGCGCCCTTTGGCCTCCACACAGCAGAAGAGATCACGAGCGCGGTGCAGCTAAGCAATTCTGGTAATCGGGAGGATGTCTTAATTCAAATCGTGGAGAAAGCGCCCGTACTATCGCCGTGGAGTCGCCGTTCATCCGTACTACCGGCGCCGGCGCGGAGTTGCCGTCCGGCGCCGTTACCGGAGATGAAGACGGCGAGCCCAGTTTTCATCCCCGTCTCCACCGCAGGGCACCCCCTCAGCTCGCCTCGACGTCCCTGGCCGCGGCATCGAGGAGGTTTGCAATCCTTGTGACCTGCTCGGCGCTGAGGGGTCCCTGCGATAGGCGCAGCCGCAAGGCAAGCTTCAAATTTTCCATCGCCCGCAGGATTTGCGGTGCCGGGCCGCCGCCATGGCGGGCGCTGATTTCCGCGATGCGGCCAAAAATCGCCTCAATGAGCCCGCGCTCGCTTTCCAGCACGGCTTCGCCTTCCGGCGTGACCGCATAGAGCTTGCGCGGCCCCTCGGTCGAATCGACGCGAATCAGTCCCTGCTCCTCAAGCAAGGTGAGGGCAGGATAGACGATACCGGGGCTCGGCGCATAGGCGCCTCCCAGGCGGTCCTCGATCGCCTTGATGATTTCATAGCCATGCGACGGCTTTTCGCTGATGAGTTTCAGAATAACGAGGCGGACGTCGCCCTGGCCGAACATTCTGCGCCGCCCGCCAAAGACGCCGAAATGCCGGTGCCAGCGGCCCGCACCCCCTGCTGTTCCTTCGCCTTGCGCGCAAGGCTGTGAATAACGGTGAAACCGCATTGGAAAACTCCCTGCTTGATTATCTGAGATATATCTGACTTAGATATATCTCAATGCAATCGTTACAAGTCGGGGAGCCAGTATTTTTGCGTTTCGGCGGCCCAAACGGTTTCGCGGCACCGCCGGACGCATCGCCAAAATCCAGCCCAAGAAAATCCGCGAGCGTGACATATCTGCCATATCGGCGCACTTATTTATGCTTTACAAAATAAAAATTGTGCCAACTCCTGCTGCTCACGGTCGCAAAGATGCCCATTCTCACTCGCCGCACGATTCTCGCTGGAGCTTCTGCTTCCGCCGCCGCTTCCCTCGCCGGGTGCGTGAGTTCAAATCCCAATCCCGCGATCAATGTTGCTGCTTTGCCTCCGCCGCCGCCCTCTCCGCCTTCGCATCCGTCTGCTGCAGCGGATGCCGTCCAGCCGGATTACAAGAACATTTATGGGGAGGTTAAGGATGGTGCCTTCACTGTCGCCGCTATTAAGCTCTCGGATATCAATCCCGCTTTCCTGCGCACGAACGTTGCCTATGTGACGAAAGAGGCGCCGGGCACGATCGTGGTCGATCCGGCCAGCCACTATCTCTACCATGTCGAGGATGGCGGCCGGGCGACCCGCTATGGAGTCGGCGTGGGACGCGAAGGCTTCGTCTGGTACGGGGAAGCAATGATCAAGAGCAAGCAGGAATGGCCAGACTGGTATCCGCCGAAGGAAATGCTTGACCGCAGGCCGGACCTCAAGAAATCCATGGTTGCCCTGCAGAGCGGAGAGGGTATGCACGGCGGCCCCGAAAACCCGCTTGGCGCCCGCGCCATGTATCTTTGGCAAGGGAACCGCGATACCTATTTTCGCATCCATGGCACCAATGAGCCCTGGACGATCGGGACGAGCCAATCTTCGGGCTGCATTCGCATGATTAACCAGGATGCGATGGATCTTTATCAGAAGACCCCGGTTGGCACCCGCGTCGTGGTGCTGCAATCTCCGGGGGCGCAGCCGCCAAAGCTCGCACGTGTCTGAGGCTTCGTTACCTCTGGCAGCCGCCGCAATAGAATGTCGCGCGGCCTGACTGGGTGATACGCCGGACTTTGCCGCCGCATCGCATACAAAATTCATTTTCGCGGCCATAGACGCGAAAGCAGTGCTGGAAATATCCAAGCGCGCCATCGGCTTGCCGGTGATCGCGCAGCGACGATCCGCCCGCCGCCACCGCCTCCTCAAGCACCTCGCGAATGGCCCGCGCAAGCGAGGTTGCGCGTTCGCCTGGCCTGCCGTTCTTGCAAACCAGGCTTGCCGCTGGGCGGCGCGGCGATAATCCGGCCCGGTGCAAGGCCTCGCAGACATAAATATTACCAAGGCCAGCGATCAGGCTCTGATCGAGGAGAACCGGTTTGAGCGGCGCCATCCTGCCGGCGAAAAGACGCGCCAAGGCAGCGCCATCGAACGCTTCGCAAAGCGGCTCTATGCCAATGTTTTTGAACAAAGGATGCGCGGAAAATCCGTTGCGCGGAATAAGCTGCATGAAACCAAAGCGGCGGGGATCGTTGTAAATGACGCGGGCGCCGCTCGATAGCTCAAGAACAACATGGTCATGCGAGGGATTTTTCGGTTTGGCGCCAAGAGCAGGGACATCCGGTCCCTTTGCCCTTTCGATGCGAAATGATCCCGACATGCCAAGATGCATCACAAGGAGCTCGGGACCGTCGAGATCGGCGATGAGATATTTGGCGCGCCGCCGGAGGCCCTCGATACGCCGGCCAATGAGGCGCTCCGCGAAACGTTCCGGAAAGGGAAACCGCAGGCCGGGGCGCCGCTGGTCGATGGCGGTCAGCCGCGCCCCGGCCATGGCGGGTTCAAGGCCGCGGCGCACGGTTTCGACCTCGGGCAGTTCCGGCACTTCCAAGCTCCTCGTTCGGCGGTCCCGATTGCAGCCCTGCCGCCTTTGTGATCAAACGAAGCAGAAGAAACGCACAACCAGTGGCGCAGGATACCGCAAAATCAGACACGTCCTCGGCGTAGATAGGGAAAAATCCCGCTGGCTTCCCACATCCCAGACCCAGTTAGACAATGATCGTACCAATTGATACATCCATGACGCGCGCTCAGAGGCGGCGCGCTCATTTTGCTTTTCTTTCCGGCATTTCGAGCAGCAAAACAAGCGGCCAAACCGTCCCGGTGCGGAGAGGGGTGCTATCCATCAAGACCGATCAGGCGAATTTCGCCAAAGCGCCCATTTGATCTGGGGGACAAGGTGGCCGAATTTTTCTTCTATGCTGGCGCCGTCTGGTGGAGTGTCTCCACCGCACTTTTTTGTGTGAGCCTTGCCTGCGGGCTGGCGCAGCCTTTCGTGCAGCGCAGGCGTGCGACCCGCAAGGATCGCCCGCCCGTCTCGGCGATCATCCCCGTCAAATTGCTCGACCCAGGTTTTGAGAGAGCGCAAGCCTCAATCTTCATGCAGGATTATCCTGCCTATGAGGTATTGATCAGCGCCGCCGAGGACACATCACCCGCGCTCGATGCGGCCCGCGCGATAGCCGCTGCCCACAAAGATGTTGAGTGCCGTTTTCTGCGCTCACCGGGCATTGCGGCGGTGAGCCCAAAGCTCAACAATCTTTCAGGTCCGCTCGAGGCGGCAAATCATGATCTCGTCTTTACCAAGGACACGAACATCACCCTTGATCCGGGAACGATGGCGGCCTTCGTGCAAAATCTCACGCCAGACACCGGCCTCGTATGCGCGGTTCCGGTCGCGGTGCGGGCGCAAAATTTTGCCGGCCGCATCGAAGCCATTTTGATCAACGGCCATGCGCGGCTCCTCCTCACGGCCTCCACGCTTGGGTTCGGTTTCGGCGTCGGCAAGACCACCCTCTTCCGCAGAAGCGATCTTGCCCGCGCCGGCGGCATTGCCGCCTTGAGCAACACGCTCGCCGAGGACACCGCTTTGTCGCTAGAACTGGCACGGCAAGGCCTCAAAACCGTCTTTTGTCATCGCACCGTTGCTCAGGAAACCGGTGCCCGGAGCTTTGCCGAAATCTATGAGCGGCAGCTGCGCTGGAGTGTGATCAGACGGAAAAACGAACGCTTCAAGTTTCCCCTGGAGCCTCTTGCGAGCCCGCTTCCGGCCGCCCTTGCCGGCGCGCTGGCCGCGCCCTTGCTTTCTTATCCGCCCTCCCTGGGCTTTTTGACCACCTTGTTTTTGTGGTTTTGCGCCGAGACCCTCTTCGCTTTGCTCAAGGGCTGGGAAGTGTCCGTCTGGTCGCCGCTCGCTTTTCTCGGCCGGGAAGTCCTTGCACTCGCGGCATGGATGCGCGCTTTCACCACCTACGACGTCGTTTGGGCAAAGACCCGTTTCGACGCGCGCAAGGGTGCGCTTGACGAGACACAGAGCTAAACCTTCAAGCTTCGCGGCCGCCGCCCTCGGCGCGAAGGAATGCCGTCTTGAACACATAATCCCACCATGGCGCACTGACCCCGAAACCGCGCGACGGATCGCGGAAATGATGCAGCATATGAAGACGGCGGAGCGTCAGGCCAAGGCGTGTCCCCGGCTCGCCATGATGCACATAGTAATGCACCATATCATAGGAAACATAACCAAGGATGAACCCCATCAGGACCGGATAACCAAATGGCAATCCGAAAAGGAGACGGGTGACGGCATAAGCAATTAGCATGATCGGTCCGCTGAGCAGCACCGGCATGACGAGACGGAGCGGATCATTGGGGTGCACATGGTGCACGCCGTGAATTAGAAAATGGATTCTGGCGCCGAAGCGGCCCGGAAATTCGTAATGAAACAGGAAACGGTGTCCAAGATATTCGGTCAAGGTCCAAATGAAATAGCCAAGAAGCGCGCTGGCAAGGACCGCGGCCAGACCGAAGTTTTCAAAACTGAAGACGCCGAGCATAAACACCACCGGCGTATAAACGAACAAGGGAGCCGACCAATGGACCCGTGATAATTTATCGAGCAATGGATTTTCAAAAAGCCGCGGCGAGGCACGAAGATGTGCCGCCCCTTGAGAGGCCCCATTCCCAGAATCGCGACCTATTGGCATCATTCTTGCTGTACCCTTCTCATCAGGCGGCCCTCAACGGCCTTTTGTCGAGTGTGTGGTAAATCCAACAATAAAGCCCGGTTAGAGTCCACAGAGCGTGCATGAGATGGACCGGCCTTTGCGTCAAGCCATCGCGGCGAAAGATCACAGCGTTGAATAAATTTGCCCGGCAATATAGTATTGTGAAACTGGCAATTTGATGAATCGCCGGGCCGCCCACAGATTTAACAAACGCCGCGCGGCGCCTGGCCGGAAGGGCGGCATTTCAGGATGCTAAGGTTATGACAGATCTTTCGCGGGACAGTTTTACGGCAGGCGTCCAGCCCGTGAGACAGCATCATAGATCTCTTTTGGAGGCCTATGGACTGCGGGCGACCCGCCAGCGCCTTGGTCTTGCGAAGCTTCTCCTGAGCAAGGGTAACCGGCATGTGACCGCCGATTCCCTGGCTGCCGAGGCCAATGCCCTAAAGATGCGGGCTTCCCTGGCGACAGTCTATAATGTCCTCAATCTCTTTGCCCAGGTCGGCATCGTGCGGGCCCTGACGATCGAGGGCGCGAAGACCTTTTTCGATACGAACACGAGCGATCATAGCCATTTCTTCTTCGAAGATTCAGGCCAGATCGAAGATGTTCCCGTCCAGGGAATGCAATTTGCCTCCAGTGTGACACCGCCGGAGGGCTATGAGATCGTCAAGGTGGACGTCGTCTTCCGTCTGCGCCGCAAGAAAAGCCCAAACGTGTAAAAGGGCAGCGGCGGGAAGGATTTGAGGTGCGGCGAAGAGATTTGGACCTTCCCTCCCCTCCGGCACGATGAGGATCTTTCTTGTCTTGTTTTGTTTCCTTTCCCCGGCGGCGGAGCCGATTGCATCCGCGCCGCCGGGAGGAAGGAAATGACATTAATCCATTGATTCAGAAGCAAGCTCGGCCGAACATACCCAGCCACGATGAATGACGCTGTATTGTCCAGGTATGCCGTTCTCGCAATCCGGCAGGACGGCCGGGTCTCCGGCGGCTGTAACTACGGCGGATGCCCAGGATGGCAACAATGCCAAATAGTGCATGGTGTAGAATCCAAGAGCTGCGGTCATGAGCACGAACCACATCACCCTGAATGAGAGGAACTGGCATTTCACCATGTTGGTCTCCGTTCTGGGTTGATAACGCTAGCTTTTCCTCTCTTGAGTCTTCCTCCCAATTTATCGCACGGTCTTTAGATAGGTCCGTTTTGTTGCATTGCAATATCGCATCTGCTCACAAAAATGTGACCTGATCTCAGGGCGGGAATGTCAGATCGCCGCTGCTTGTGCGGACCGGTGCACCAATCCTTGGCCTTTGTTATGGTGGCCCATGTTCAAACGCGGCTCCGGTAATTCCACCCATTTCCAATCTTCTCCCCAAGGCGGCGATAAGGAGGAAGCGCCGGGCAGAGCCGCAGACAGTGCCAAAATCTCCCCCATGATGGCGCAATATTGCGCGATCAAGGCCCAAAATCCGGGGTCACTGCTCTTCTACCGGATGGGTGATTTCTACGAGCTTTTTTTCGATGACGCTGAGGTAGCTGCCCGCGCGCTTGGCATTGTCTTGACGAAACGCGGCAAGCATCAGGGAATGGATATTCCCATGTGCGGCGTGCCTGTTGAACGTGCCGAAGATTATCTGAACCGGCTCATTAGCCAGGGCCACCGCGTCGCCGTCTGCGAGCAAATCGAGGACCCGGCCGAGGCGCGCAAACGCGGAACAAAATCGGTGGTCCGGCGCGAAGTGGTGCGGCTGGTGACGCCGGGCACGATCACGGAAGACCTGCTGCTCGATCCCGTCCGCGCGAATAGCCTGCTCGCCATTGCGGGCGGCGGGCCAGATGACTCTTTTGGCCTCGCGAGCGTTGATATTTCGACGGGAGCTTTCACTGTCGCCAGCGCGCCGGAAGCTTTCCTTGAGGCTGAGATTGCCCGCTGCGATCCAGCCGAGATTGTCGTTCCCGAGCCTCTCCTCTCATTGCCCTGCCTCGCGCGGCTTGCCCGGGAGTCGAAAAGACTGGTGACTCCGCTTGGCCGCGAGGCGGGAACGGGGCCGGGCGCAGCGCGGCGCATCAGGGACTATTTCGGCCTAGCTGTGCTCGAAGGGCTTGGCGCCCTGCCGGAAGCGGAAATCGCCGCCGCCGCCGTGGCGATTTCCTATATAGAACGCACTCAATTGTCCGCTCGTCCGGCCCTGAGCCTGCCAAGCCGGCTTTTGCGCGGCGAGCGGATGGACATTGACGCGGCAACGAGAGCCAATCTCGAGCTCACGCGAACTTTGGCAGGCGGCCGGGAGGGCTCCCTGCTGGCGGCCATCGATAAGACCGTCACCGCACCAGGCAGCCGCCTCCTGGCGGAGCGCCTTGCCGCGCCGCTGACGGCGCCGAAGGATATCGAACGCCGTCTCGATGCCGTCTCCTACTTTGTGGACGAGCCTGGCTTGCGCAAGGAGATGCGGGCTTGCCTCAAGGCTGCTCCCGACATGATGCGCGCCCTGTCCCGCCTCGCCGTCAATCGCGGCGGGCCGCGCGATCTTGCGGCGCTACGCAGCGGGCTTGCAGCCGCGCAAACCGCTGCGCATCTGCTTGAGCAGACAGGGCCGCTGCCGCAGGAACTCGCTGAGGCTTGCGAGGCGGCGGCGCGGATTGACCCGGCCATCGCCGCGCGCCTGCAGGACGCCCTCGCCGAAACGCTTCCTCTCAACCGGCGCGATGGCGGCTTTATCCGTCCCGGATTTGATGCCGCCCTCGACGAGTTCCGTGCATTGCGTGACGAGAGCCGCGAGGTGATCGCCGCGCTCCAGGCTCGTTATTCGGAACTGACCGAATGCAAGCAGCTCAAGATCAGACATAATCATTTTCTTGGCTATTTCATCGAGGTTCCGCAGGCGCAGGGAGAACGGCTGCTGAAGCCGCCGCATGATGCGTTTTTCGTGCACCGGCAGACCATGGCGGGCGCGATGCGGTTCTCGACCAAGGAGCTTGCCGGGCTCGAGGTTAAAATCGCCGCCGCCGCCGAAGAGGCGCTCGGCCGCGAACAGGCGATTTTCGAAGAGCTTGCCGCCCCGCTTCTGGCGAGCGAAGGCGCGCTCAGAAGCCTCTCGGCAGCGCTGGCATCGGTTGATGTGGCAGCGGCACTCGCCGAACTTGCTGAGACCCTGGATTGGACGCGGCCGCGAGTCGATGGCTCGCTCGCTTTCGAGATCGAGGAAGGACGCCATCCTGTCGTCGAAGCTGCTCTGCGCTTAGAAGGTCAGGTGTTCACCACCAATGACTGCAAGCTTTCGGGCCTGCCTGGGAAGGGCGGCCGGATCGCTGTCGTGACCGGCCCGAACATGGCCGGCAAATCCACCTATCTGCGGCAGAACGCCTTGATCGCCATCCTCGCACAGATGGGTTCCTTTGTTCCGGCGAAACATGCCCATATCGGCATCGTTGATAGGCTCTATTCGCGGGTTGGCGCGGCGGATGATCTTGCCCGCGGCCGCTCGACCTTCATGGTCGAAATGATCGAGACGGCCGCCATTCTCAATCAGGCGGGAGAGCGCGCGCTCGTGATCCTCGATGAAATCGGCCGCGGCACCGCTACCTTTGATGGTCTTTCCATCGCCTGGGCGGTCATTGAGCATTTGCATGAGAAAAATCGCTCGCGGGCACTGTTCGCCACCCATTTTCATGAATTGACGCGCCTTTCTGAAAGGCTTGACCGTCTCGACAATCTGACCGTGCGGGTGACCGATTGGAATGGTGAGGTGGTCTTCCTGCACGAGATCGTTCCCGGCGCCGCCGACCGCTCTTATGGCATCCAGGTCGCCAAGCTCGCTGGCCTTCCAGGGCCAGCCATTGCCCGGGCGCGGGAACTTCTGGCGGAATTCGAGGCTGCTGAGCGTCTCGCCACCGCGGAGCGGTCTGTGGCTGATCTGCCTTTGTTTGCTGCCCCCAAGATCCCGCTCTCAATGGCACCGCCAGAGGATGCCCTTGCGCAGGCTCTCGACACTATCGATCCCGATGAATTATCGCCGCGCGCTGCCCTCGATGTGCTCTACCAGCTGAAAAAGCTCCGCGCCGGGCAGGGCTGAAGGAATTAATTGAGTTTAACCAATAACGGCTCTGGACAAGCTTAATTTTTAGAATACTATGCAATAGCACGCAATTACAGTAGCGCGCAATTTATAGGCCCGTCATGCCAGACCCCGCAAAACCACGGCTCGAACAGCAGTTCTGCTTTGCGGTCTATTCGACCATGCACGCGATCAACAAGGCTTATCAGCCTTTGCTTGAAAGGCTTGGCCTCACCTATCCGCAATATCTCGCGATGCTGGTTCTTTGGGAAGGCGGCGAGGCGACGGTCAAAGATCTCGGCGAACGGCTTTTCCTCGATTCCGGCACTTTGACGCCGCTTTTGAAGCGGCTTGAAGCCATGGGCCTTGTCCAACGTGCAAGAGATCCCAAAGACGAGCGCCGTGTCCGCCTGACCCTCACGGAAAAGGGCAAGACGCTGCATCGCGATGCCCTTGAGGTTCCAGGTCAAATCGCGGCGGCGATGGGACGTCCTGCTGAGGACATTAAAGCAGTGCGCAAGGAGCTTCGGCGCATCCGGAATGCCCTTCTGGAAACGCGGGCGGCGAAAGCCGCGCGAGCAGAAAGCGCGCCCCCCCTCTGAGGTCATTCCCTCCGCAAGCCTCTTCATGCCGCCGGCCCAAGCCTCTGCAGCCGGTCGAGTGCACCCTGGAGTATATAGGCCGCCGCCATTTTATCGACGACTTCGGCGCGCCGCGCGCGGGTGACGTCCTGCGCGATGAGCGAACGCGTGACGGCCATCGTCGAAAGCCGTTCATCCCAGAAGACGCAGGGCCTCCCGGAAAGCGGCTCGAAATTTCGCGCGAAGGCGCGGGCCGCCTGGGCGCTCGGGCCTTCCGTGCCATCCATGTTGAGGGGCAGGCCAAGCACGAGCGCGGCGGCGCCGAATTTGTCCATGAGCGCGATAAGCCGCGCAGCATCCTTCGTGAATTTGCTGCGCCGGATCGTCTCGAGCGGCGTCGCGATTCGCCGCTCGACGTCGGAAAGGGCAAGGCCGATGGTCTTGCTGCCAAGATCGGCGCCGATGAGACGCTGGCGGGGCCCAATACGAAGGGCAAGACCTTCAATGTCCAAAACGTCCGCCGCCATCAGAAGCTCTTCGTGTATAAGGTGGGCCTATAAGGTGGGCCCGGAATTCTTTTAACTTAGCCGTCTGTTAAGGCCCGTTTTCAGGGAGACTTGCATGAAACTCATTTGGCTTGGCCACTCGGCTTTCCGCATCGAGCTTGGCACGGCGGTCATCCTGACCGATCCATTCCTCACCGGTAATCCGAAATTCACCGGCGATGCCGAAAAGGCCGCCGGGGGAGCAACCCATATTTTGCTCTCGCACGGCCACGATGATCATATTGGCGATGCAGCCAAGATCGCCAAGGCAACCGGCGCCCAGATCATCTCGAATTTCGAAATCTGCATGTTTCTCAATAGCCAGGGCGCCGAGAACATCAATCCTGGCAACACGGGCGGCACAATCGACTGCGGTTCTTTCAAAGTAACCCTGACCCAGGCCTTGCACTCCTCTTCAACCATCATCAATGGTCAGGCCATCTATCTTGGCAATCCGAACGGCTTCGTCATCGAGCCAAAGGAGGGGCCAAGCATCTATCATATGGGCGACAGCGATATTTTCTCCGACATGGCCTTGATCGCCGAGATCCATGCGCCAAAGATCGGGCTTGTCCCGGTCGGCGATCGCTTCACCATGAGCGGCAGGACGGCGGCGCTCGCGGTCAAACGTTACTTCAAATTCGAAACGGTTGTCCCTTGCCACTATGGGACCTTCAGCCTCCTGGCTCAAGATCCGGGTGATTTTGTCGCGGCCATGCAAGGCCATGCGACCAAAGTCGCCGTGCCGTCGATCGGCGAGGCCTTGGTATTTTAGGCCGTTTACGAAGATGGGCCTTGCGCTGAACGCGAAAAGACCAAGATGAAAAAGCGGGCAGTGTTCGAAAGGACCGGGCCAGGCTGAGCCGGGGTGCTGGCTTCTGGCGCGGATGCGGCTCTTTGAACGGCAAGCCTTTTTGGATAGGCTAGCGAACAAGGGAAATAGGAAACATCATGGGAATCGATCCGCAGATTGGAGAAGCCTTTCGCTTGGCGGGAGTGGGCTGGGTTTTCGCCTTCTTCCTCATGGGAGCTTTCATTCTCACTGCCAGCTGGCTGGTCAACTGGCAGGTGCGAAGGATTCAGAAGATGATGGCCCAGAAGCCGGAGGATTCGCCTTCGTCCGGAGAATCGGGCGCAAGCAAATCGCCATAGGACAGAAGAACCAGGCGTTTACGCGGGTCTACCCTGCCAAGTGCCTGGATCCTGTCAGCCGCCTGAAGCGCTTATTGCGCTTTAACCTTGCTTTAACTTTATTGTACGGTCTTTCTGCGAAGCTCCGCGGATTTTTTGCCGGTCACGCTGTCGCCTTCGAGGCCCAGCGCCGCCTTCACACGGTGCGAATAGCCATAGACATCGTCGCGCAATTGAAGCTCCCCCGCTTCATCCACGAAAGCAGTGAAATATTCGAGATGAATTGGCAGGGGGTTCGGCAAATAGACATAGCGCTCCTTGCCGCCAATTAATTTCTTGATGCGCTGCTCGCTCCAGCCATTGGCGCGGCCGAGCACGGTTTCGGCAAAATGGAAGGGATCATCGACCCGCACACAGCCATGGCTAAAGGCCCGCTTCTGGGAGGCAAACAAGGCATGCATGGGTGTATCGTGCATATAGACCGAATAGTCGTTCGGAAACATGAATTTGATCCGCCCGAGAGCATTCCGCTCGCCGGGAGGCTGGCGCACGGCAAGATGACCCGCGCGGGAAAAAACCTCATAGCCCATCCGCTGCAGATAATGGGGATCGGCTGCAAGGCGCGGCAGCATCTCCTTGCGCAGAATTGATGGCGGCACGTTCCAGTAGGGGTTGACGATCAAAAACCGCATCGTATCGGAAAATACCGGCGTTGGCGTTTCCTCTTTGCCGACGACGACGCGGGTGCGCAGGGCCACAGCGCCATTTTCAACGACAATGGCTTCATAATTGGGGATATTCACCTCGATGTGACTCTTGCCGAGATCGCGCGGCATCCAGCGCCAGCGCTCCATATTGGCAAGGATTTCGGCCTCGATACCCGATGACGGCACCCCTGAAAGAGCCGCAACAGTACGCGCCGTCAAAATGCCGGAGGGCGGCAGACCGTTGGCTTTCTGGAAATCGGCGACCGCCGCCGCTGTGCGCTTGTCATAGACAGGATCTCCGGCATCCGGCTCGGATTCGTCATCGAGGCTTAGTCTTGCACGAATGAGCGGAACCCGCGGATCACGCATGCCGGGACGCAGGGAAGGACCCGCGGGAATTGCAGACTCACGCAGCGGCGCGCTGCGGCCATGCCGCAATTCAAGCAGCTTTTCACGCAAGGCTGCGTAGCCGCGCTGCTGCGGGTTGAATTTTTGAAGCTCCGTGCCAGCGCCCTCCCCGGCGGTTGCGACGAGCGCCAAAATGACGGCGGGATCAGCGACTTCCGGCTCCTCTCCAATCAAGCGGGAAATCATATGGGGATCGACACGCGACCCGCTCGCCTGGAGGCCATAGGCGACAACCGCATCGGTCAAAGCAAGATCGGCAGCGGCAATCTCCTCGCTTGTGGCGGCTGAGAAGTCCGGCGGAACCCCCTTGATGTCGAGGCCATCATCGGCGGCGTGCCGGAGCCGCAGGATGACCGGCGCAACCTCCACATTGGGCTTGCCCTCGCTTGACCAGATCGGCGCATAGCCCCGTAAAGCGTAAAAGGCGGCGATCGCTTCGCGCTCTTTACGATGCAGGAGATGCCGGGGGTCTTGTGTCCCGGCGCGGGCCTCAAGCGCGGCTTTCAGCGCCGCGTTGACAGGGGGCAGAGCGCTGTCCGCATCAGCGCCAGGCTTTTGAAGAGGCGCCTCCGCGGCCTTGTCTGCATCCGGCAGCGGCAAGGCTTCGGAGGAAACTGGAGCCGCTTTATCCTCATTCCGTTCGCGGCCCTGGTCCTCCTGGCCGGCAGCCGGATCTTCCGGCTGCTCATCAACGAAGGCAGAGACATGCGCAGGAGACAAGGGCATGAAAGCTGGCGCGGCCTCTGCAGGCTCGCCCGGGGATGTAGCAGGCTGTAGCGCAGGAGTGGCCGCTTCCGCGCGAGCACAAACACCCGCAAGGAGCCAAAGCGCTAGCGCGGGCACGCCTAAAGAACCCCCTTGCCGTGGCGAACGCATCATCTCACCCCTTGTCTTGCATTTCCAATTTTTCAAGTCCCGCCTCCCGGCCGCGTTCCCCCAATAAACCGCTTCGCTCTCCCTAACGCGCAAACCGGCGCCTGAGCCTATTCGCGCGAAATCAAATCGGAAATTTTTTGCCATGTGGCAAAATGGCCACAACCTGCCTTCGCAAGATCATGCGCTTGCAGCAAGCTGCTGTTCTTCCTCGCAACCTGCGAGCTCATAGTCTTTCAATTTCCGGTAAAGAGTTGAACGGCCGATCCCGAGTCTGCGGGCGACGGCAGACATCTGCCCGTGATAATGGGCAATGGCGAATTTTATCGCCTCCGCCTCCAACTCTTCGAGCGGACGCGCGTGGCCATTTGCGTCGAGGAGAGGAAGGACATTCGGATCGCGCACTTCCACCCGGACAAATTCCTTTTCGGGGAACGCGCGGGCTGGGGCGGAAGGTGCCGCCGGAACCCGGATGTCAAAACCAGCGACTCTCGCCGCGATCTGCGGAAATTCGGCGACGGTCAGTTCGCCGCCCTCAGCCAGCACCACAGCGCGGAAGACGGCGTTTTCCAATTGCCTCAAATTGCCGGGCCAATCATAGCGGGCGAGCAAAGCGAGCGCCTCGGCACAGATTCCGCGCAGCCTTTTGCCTTCCTCCGCGGCAAACCGTGCACAAAACCGCTCGGCAAGGCCAGCAATGTCCTCGCGCCTTGCGCGCAGCGGCGGAATCGAGATGGGAAATACATTGATGCGGTAAAAGAGATCCTCGCGGAAACGCCCGCAAGTCACACGCTCGATGAGGTTGCGGCGAGCCGCCAAGATCAGGCGAACGTCAGCCTTTAACGAACGCTTCGCGCCTGCGGGGCGGATCAAATTCTGCTGCAACGCCTGCAGAAGCCTGGCTTGCGCGTTCATCGGCAATTCGCAAATCCGGTCGAGGAAAAGCGTGCCGCCCTGCGCTTCGGCGAATTTGCCGGAAGGCTTCTCGCCCTCCCCGTGCGAGTCCTTATCTCCAAACAAAATAGCTTCTGCAACATGCCCGGATAGCGCGGCGCAATTGACGGTCACAAAAGGCCGCCCCCGCCGGGCCGAGGCGCCATGTATTGCCCGGGCGAAAGTCTCCTTGCCGGTACCGTCCTCGCCTTCCAGAAGCACAGGGATTGCGGATTTCGCGGCCTTTTCCGCCTGCCGGAGGGCGCGCGCCATTTCTGCACTTTCGCCCGCTAGGTCGTTGAATGTCAGGCTTCCGGACGACCGGCGGCCGAAGAACAGCACTTCCTCCGCAAGCCGGGCGGAAGCAAACGCATTCTTGATGGCGACCAGCAGCCGCTCCGGTCCAGCGGGTTTCACCACAAAATCATGTGCACCGGCGCGAATCGCGGCAAGCGCGGATTCGACTCCATTTTGCGTAGTCTCGACAATAACCGGAAGTTTTGAATCCGACTCTTTGAGCCGTGCGAGCACCGCCATGCCATCGAGGCCGGGCATAACGAGATCGAGAATCAGTAGGCCGACCGGCGGCAGGCCTTGTGACCGGAGCCGGGCCAGCGCGGCTTCACCGCTGTCAGCGGTCTCGGCCTCGTAACCGAAACGATTACAAAGGGTTTCAAGGAGCTGCCGCTGGATGGGATCGTCGTCGGCGATGAGGATTCTTGCGGACATGCGGCCTCCCCGGGGCTTACATGCCCCGCCGCTGCGAATGTGAGCGATTAGGGTAAATGGGATGTTAACGGGCGGTTTGCCGTGTCCCGCCGGATGTATTCCAGCATTTGAATCAATCAGATGCCGTTTGAGTAACAATGCTTGCGTATTAACAAGCAAGACTTTCCCGCTTTTCGCCAAGAGATGAAGACAACGGCATGTTAGACGTGGAAACGCGCGATGGCAGCACCGCTCATTGTTGGGGTGCCTTTTTGAACGGCGCTGCGCCGGTGGAGCGGCAACCGGCTGCGCCAGCCGCTCCATCCGATGAAGCCTTGGAAAAACTTGTCGCGGCGCTCGACCGGTGCGGCGAGTCCGCAAAGGCCGCCGAGGCTGGCATGGAGCGCGAGGCGCTCTTCGAACTCGCGCGCCGTGTTGAGCGCGCCGCCGGGCCCGGCCAGGCCCTCAAGGAGGCCGCACACGCAGCCGCGATTGCGCGCGATGTCATTGCCGATGCCGATTACGATATGATTGAAAATACGCTTGCCGTAAATCTTTTGAAGCAGCTCGCCGGGATGGCCAAGAGGGGCGATCTCGATGCCGGTGCGAAAGCCGTTGACGCGGCTCTCGCCGTTCTCCAGCAGCAGGAAGAGCATTGCTGCCAATCCCTGCAGGACGTGCGAAAAGCCGTGCTTGAAGCGGGTCTTAAACAGGATCTCCTTCGCCGGGATTTTTCTGCCGCCGCACAAAGGATCGAGGCCATTGCCGCCCTCGATGCAAAAGACACTGCCCCATCTTGGTCGCCAGCCTACTGGCGCCGGCTCAATGGTTTTATGGCCAAGGGGGAAGCCGAAGGGATCAACCTCCCGCTTGAGATTGCAATCGCAATGGCTCGCCGCATGGTGGAAACGGCCCAAGACGCCGCCGAGCGCGCCGCGGCCTTCGTTTTACTCGGCAATGCGCAAAGACTGATTGGCATGAAGGAGAATGGGACGGAAAGGCTAGCAGAGGCCGCGGCCTCTTATCGCGAGGCATTGAAGGCAAGTTCCCCCGAGCGCCGGCCGATCGAATGGGCATCGACTCAATTGAGTCTCGGCGCAGTGCTCGCCATGCTTGGCGAGCGCGAAGACGGGACGGCGCGGCTCGAAGAGGCGGTTGCCGCCTATCGGGACGCCTTGAGAGAACAGACCCGCGAGCGCGGCCCGCTTCAATGGGCCGCGGCTCAAGTTAACCTCGGCAATGTGCTGATGCTGCTTGGTGAGCGGGAAGAAGGAACGGCGCGGCTCGAAGAGGCGGTTGCCGCTTATCGCAGCGCCTTGACCGAACAGACACGTGAACGCGTGCCGCTCGAATGGGAGGCAACGCAGATCCAGCTCGGCGCCGCTTTTTACAGAATCGGCGAGCGGGAATGCGGGACAAGCAAACTCAAGGAAGCCGTCTTCGCTTTCCGCCAGGTCCTGCAGGAAACGGACCGCGCGCGAATGCCGCTCCAGTGGGCCATGACGCAGAACAACCTTGGGCTGGCGCTTGCGCTGCTCGGTGAGCGGGAGGGCGGAACCGCACGGCTAGAAGAAGCCGCCACCTGCTATCATGAAGCCCTGAAGGAATACACACATTGCCGCCTGCCGCTCGATTGGGCCTCGACCCAGAACAATCTTGGCCTCGCGCTCACGGTGCTGGGCGAGCGGGAGAGCGGCACGGCCCGGCTTGAAGAGGCCGTGACCGCTTTCCGCAACGCTTTGCAGGAATTTACCCAGGCGCGCGTGCCGCCCCAATGGTCGGCAACACAGACGAGTCTCGGCAAGGCGCTTCTGCTGCTTGGCTCGCGCGAGGCCGGGACAGGCAAGCTCAAGGAAGCCGCCGCCGCTTTTCGCGAGGCGTTGAAGGAGAGAACTCGCGCCCGCACGCCCGTGCGATGGGCTGTCACTACGCTGGGTCTCGCGGAGGCCTCTCTCGCCCTGTTCGAGAAGACCGCGGACGCGCGCCATCTCGGCGAAGCGCTTGAAGCGGCCAGCGGCGCACTGGAGGAATTTCGCAAAGCCAAGGCGGAAGATATGATCGGGAAAGCCGTGCGGCTGCGCGCGAAAATTCTCGCGGCAAGGGGCGCTTGAAAGCAGCCGCGGTTCCGGCTTCTCGGGCCGGCCAGTCACGTGTGCAAGCTTAACACGCGTGCAAGCTTAAAAAGCTGAACACAAGCGCTCAAAAATTAGGCAGGCCTGCCGATTGATCCCCAGGGGCTCGCCCGCTATGAGACCCGCTCCCACATAGGAGAGGGCCATGACGCGCACGCAAGCCAAAAAACCCCTCGGAATTTTCCGCGCCAAGCCGAAGGCCGCAGCGGCGAAAGCCAGACCCGCGCCCGATCTCGGCCCTCTGCCTGAATGGAACCTCGAAGATCTCTATCCTTCCATGGACTCACCGGCCTTCGCGGCGGATCTCGCGAAGGCCGGGGCCGAGTGCAAAAGCTTCAATACAGCCTATAAGGGCAAGCTTGAGACGCTCGCCAAGAAAAACTCGGGCCATGGCCTCCTTCAGGCCATCGAGCGCTACGAGATGCTGGAGGAGCTGCTGGGGCGCATCATGTCCTATGCCGGTCTCGTCTATTCGGGCGATACAACCGACCCGGCGCGGATGAAATTTTACGGCGACACGCAGGAGAAAATCACTTCCGCCACCTCCGATCTTCTGTTCTTCGAACTCGAACTCAACCGCCTTGATGATGCTCTCGCCGCCAAGCTCGCGGCGGGGCCGCTCAAGCATTACAGGCCCTGGATCGAGGATATCCGCAAGGGCAAGCCTTATCAGCTCGATGACAAGCTCGAGCAGCTGTTCCATGAGAAATCAATCACGGGCTTTGGCGCCTGGAACCGGCTTTTCGATGAAACCATCGCAAGCCTGCGCTTCACCATCGACGGCGAGGAACTCACGATCGAGCCCGTGCTCAATCTGATGCAGGACCCGAGCGAGAAAATTCGCGAAAAAGCCGCGATCGCCTTTGGCGCAGGCCTCAGGGAAAATCTCCGGATCTTCGCTCTCATCACCAACACGCTCGCCAAGGACAAGGAGATCTCCGACCGCTGGCGGGGCTTCCGGGACGTTGCCGATGCCAGGCATCTTGCCAACCGCGTCGAGCGCGAGGTCGTCGATGCGCTGGTTGCCGCCGTGCGCGCCGCCTATCCGCGCCTCTCGCACCGCTATTACAGGCTCAAGGCCAAATGGTTCGGCAAGCCCGCGCTGATGCACTGGGACCGCAATGCGCCGCTGCCGCATGTCGCGCCCAAGGTCTATGCCTGGGGCGAGGCGCGCGACATCGTGCTTGACGCCTACAATCATTTCTCGCCGGAGATGGCGAAGATCGCGAAGCGCTTCTTCGATGACCGCTGGATCGACGCGCCCGTGCGTCCCGGCAAGCAGCCGGGCGCCTTCGCGCATCCGACCGTGCCTTCCGTGCACCCCTATGTGCTACTGAACTATCAAGGCAAGCCGCGCGACGTGATGACGCTTGCTCATGAGCTTGGCCATGGTGTGCATCAGGTCCTGGCTGGTCCCAATGGCGCTCTCATGGCACCGACGCCGCTGACTCTCGCCGAGACGGCTTCCGTCTTCGGCGAGATGCTGACCTTCCGTGCCCTGCTCCTGCGCACGGCGGATACCGCGCAGCGCCGCGCGATGCTCGCCGCCAAGGTCGAGGATATGCTGAACACGGTGGTGCGGCAGATCGCCTTCTATTCCTTCGAGCGCAAGCTGCATCTCGAACGGCGCAAGGGCGAGCTTACGGCCGACCAGATCTGCGCTTTATGGCTGGACGAGCAGGCCGAGAGCCTTGGGCCTGCGATCGAGCTTGGCGCCAATTACGACACCTATTGGGCCTATATTCCGCATTTCATCCATTCGCCCTTTTATGTTTATGCTTATGCCTTTGGCGATTGCCTCGTCAATTCGCTCTATGGAGTCTACCAGGGCGCGCGGGAAGGTTTTGCCGAGCGTTATCTCGCCATGCTTTCGGCCGGCGGCACCAAGCATCATACCGAATTGCTGGCGCCGTTCGGCCTCGATGCGCGCGATCCCGCCTTTTGGCAGATCGGGCTCAACATGATCGAAACGATGATCGCCGATCTCGAAGGGCTTGAGGGGAAAGTGTAGCGGGATGCAGAGCGTGCCCCAAACGGCGGCGCGTCTTTCATCACCGGCTGATCTTAGACGCGGACCGGAATCCCGCTACCGCACGAAACCCAAAATATCCTTCACCATCGCCATGTTTTTCGCCGCGATTGCGCGGGCGCGGGCGGCTCCATCGAACAGAACCCCGTCGATATAGGAAGGGTCGGCCTTGAGACGCTTCATCTCGGCGCCGATTGGCCCTAGCTTCGTCACCGCGAGTTCGACAAGCGCCGCCTTAAATGTCGAGAAATTGCCGCCTCCAAAAGCGCGCAGGACATCCTGCTTGGTCTCGCCATTGAGCGCGGCGAAAATGCCGGTGAGATTGTCGGCTTCCGGCCGTTGCGCCAAGCCTTCGACTTCGGAGGGAAGAGGCTCGGGATCGGTCTTCGCCTTGCGGATCTTCTGCGCGATCGTGTCGGCATCGTCGGAAAGATTGATGCGTGAATAATCGGAAGGGTCCGACTTCGACATTTTCTTGGAGCCGTCGCGCAGGCTCATGACGCGTGTCGCCGGTCCCTGAATGAGCGGCTCGGGCAAGGGGAAAAACGCATCGCCATATCCATTCGCGGCAATCGAATGAGCAAAGTCGAGATTGAACTTCTGGGCGATATCGCGGGCAAGCTCGAGATGCTGCTTCTGGTCCTCGCCAACCGGAACATGCGTCGCGCGATAGAGAAGAATATCGGCGGCCATCAGGCAAGGATAGGCATAAAGCCCGACAGAGGCATTCTCGCGGTCCCTGCCGGCCTTTTCCTTGAACTGAGTCATGCGGTTGAGCCAGCCGATGCGTGCCACGCAATTGAAGACCCAGGCAAGCTCAGCATGTTCGGCGACCTGGCTCTGGTTGAACACGATGTGCCTGTTCGGATTGATGCCGCAAGCGATGAAAGCGGCCGTGACTTCCCGGATGTTCGCCTTCAATTCCTCCGGCTTTTGCGGCATGGTGATCGCGTGCAGATCAACCACACAATAGATGCAATCGTGGGTCTCCTGCAGCTCGACGAATTTGACGATCGCACCAAGATAATTTCCAAGGTGCAGATTGCCCGTCGGCTGCACACCAGAAAACACCCGTTCATCAAACTTTGCCATTAAAAAGGGGCTCCCGGGATCAAATCACGCTCTGCTTGAAACGAATTTCTGCCCGCAACAAAATGCGGCAATTCAGCCTATGCCAAGGGTTGCCTGGAAGGTCAAAGAATGAACCGGCTGAGATCGGTGTTTCTGGCAAGATCGCCGATATTTTTCTCGACGAAAGCCGCGTCGATTTCGATGCGCTCGCCGAAACGGTCCGAGGCGGTAAAGCTCACCTCATCAAGCACACGCTCCATCACCGTCTGCAAGCGCCGTGCACCGATATTCTCAACCGAGGAATTGACCTGAACCGCGATCCTCGCCATCGCATTGATCGCGTCCGCCGTAAATACGAGCTCGACTCCCTCGGTCCGCAGAAGCGCCTCATATTGCTTGATGAGGCTCGCCTCGGTTTCGGTGAGGATGCGGCGGAAATCATCCTCGTTCAAGGGCGAAAGCTCGACACGGATCGGCAGCCGCCCTTGCAATTCAGGCAAAAGATCCGAGGGCTTGGAGACATGAAATGCGCCCGATGCGATGAATAGAATGTGATCGGTTTTGACCGCGCCATGCTTGGTCGCGACCGTGGTGCCCTCGATCAAAGGCAGGAGATCGCGCTGCACGCCCTCGCGCGAGACATCGCCGCCGCCGCGCCCCTCGCGCGCGCAAATCTTATCGATCTCATCGAGAAAGACGATGCCATTGTTCTCGACCTCCCGGATTGCTTGCTGGATGATCTGATCCTGGTCGATCATCTTGTCGCTTTCCTCAAGGATCAATGGAGCATAGGCATCCTTAACCATCATGCGCCGGGGCTTTGCGCGGCCGCCGAGCGACTTGCCGAATATGTCGCCAATGGAGATCGCACCGATTGCCGAGCCCGGCATGTTCGGCAGTTCGAACATAGGAAGCGCGGAGCTTGCC
>Ga0209061_1001147_pt1 | contig 48042 bp, 43 predicted proteins | sample Coa_R1_10_FD_187157 | JGI IMG/M metagenome (GOLD analysis project Ga0209061, IMG submission 187157) | Surface soil microbial communities from Centralia Pennsylvania, which are recovering from an underground coalmine fire - Coalmine... | ecosystem: Environmental > Terrestrial > Soil >...
TCGGATTTTATTGCTTAAACTATTCTTGTCATCTTTGTGCTTACTTTGAGTAGGTAGTCTAGGTCTACATCCACCCCTATTCCGGGGCCCGTGTTGGGTTTGATTCTCCCGTCAACCATTTTGAACGGGTTTTTGACTATGTCTTGCTCGAAGTATTTGTCGTTGGGTGAGGTGTCTCCTGGGTAGTCCACGAGGGTGTGGCTTGCGAGGGCAACGTTGAACGCCCTCCCTACCCCTGTCTCAAGCATTCCACCAACCCACACGTGTCCCCCCTGACTCCTCGCTATCCGGGCTATCTCAAGTGAGTTGGTGAGGCCGCCGACGCGTCCAGGCTTGATGTTTACCACGTCTGCTGCACCTATCTCGAAGGCCTTTCGAGCCTTGTCTGGTGAAGTTATGGACTCGTCGAGGCAGATTGGGGTGGATATCTGCTTTCTGAGCTTGGCGTGGTCGACTAGGTCGTCGTGGTCCAATGGTTGCTCCAAGTACACTAGGTTATATCTGTCGAGCGATTTTAGGATCTCTATGTCCTTTATTCTATAGTCGCAGTTGGCGTCCGCGGTTAGCGGTATCTCCGGGTATACCTCACGGATTGCACCAAGTATTTCGTGTTCTCTTCCACGCTCGATTTTTACTTTAACCCTACGGTAGCCCCGCTGAATGGCCTCACCCACCCTCGCAACCACCTTCTCAACCTTATCCATCCCTATGGATATACCAACATCCGCGTACCCCTTACTTCCACCCATGTATTCGTGTATTGGTTTCCCTGAGAGCTTGCTGTGGTAGTCCCATAGGAGCATTTCGAGGGCGGCTTTCGCCATATTGTGGCCCTTAACCGCCTCAGAGCACTCGAGGAAGACTTTGGGGTCGGGTAAATCCTCAATGAACTTGGCTAGATACTCTCTTATAATATGCATGGCTGTTTGGTTATCCTCGTAGCTATAATGCGGTCCAACATCCGTCACACATTCAGAGTAGGCTACAACCCCGTCTGCCTCAAGTGTGAACAGGAGGGCGTGACGCTCACTCTGGGTGCCAAAACTCGTTGTGAACGGGACCTTAAAAGGCAACACTACCTCAAAACAGCTCAGCCTCGGCTTCATAATCAGAGAATCCTAAACGATCTAAAAAAACTTACGATGAACAAAGGATGCTGTCCACATAAGCCATAAGTTTTGGGTGAACAATTGAAATTTGTGACCGTGACGCCCACAACGTGGGCACATATTAACATTCTCCAAAAATTTAATGTCTTTGTGAGGAAAGGAGGTTCTACTCAAGCTAGTTGCGGTTTTGCTCTACGCCGTTGGGTTGAGCCTCAGAAAAGCCTCGGGACCCTTTAAGATACTCTCCAAATCTCAAAGTCGTCGAGGATTAAGCGAAGAAGGTTTGGGGAAAGCTCCGCTTCGAGGCTACATCGAGCGAGCGCCCCGTTATCTCGGTTGACCCGTGGTGTAGTGCGTTGGGCAACCACTGTAGGTTTGGGTAGCAGTGGACGCACAAACTAGGCAGCCAATCTGGTTTGGTGTATCACTCACCCGAACAACACAGAACGCTCCCATGTTCCTCCGAAGACTGAGAAGGAGGCGTCTCGGAAACCCGATTATACACACGGATAGGAGTCCGTGGCGCTGTGACGCCGTGATCCTCACGGGTCGTGTTCAACAACTAAGCGTACACGCCTTTGAGCTTGGTAGCTCTGTTGGGTGATTCGGGGCTACCCCGAGGATATAACAAGAGTGCTCAACAACATCAACCAGGAAAACGCTCTTCGAACCCACCCTAGACTTCTTACAATTGTTCATGTACCGGTATACGCAATAAAGATGACAAATGTGAACACTTATCCAGACACTTTCAGGATGCCTGTGGATTTAAAGATTCGCTACTGGTGCTACCCGCTAACACTCCGTAATCTGAAATACCTAAACGCTTCGAACGAAAACAAGAAAACACCGAGAAACAGAATCGAATAAGCCCACTCATAGGGGTGGACGTATTTAACGGTGACAGAATATGCAAAAATTGGGTTAGGAAGAGATAAATTTTGGGATGGATGAAGCAAATATTCTGGCACATTGTCAATTATTACAATTTTAGTAACAGACAACAACGAAGCACCTGCTATGATTAGAGCAAGAGAGAGCTAAAGCAACACCAAATGCCTCCGAGTTAATAGTTTTCTACGCATTATACATCACACACTATAGCACTAAATCAAATATAAACCTATTATTAACAGGTGGAAGACGCCACCCATGAGTTACTCCAAGAAGAATAGCTTGCGTAATTACTCAAATCGGTGGAGGTTACCAAGTAGTTACCGTAACAATCTATCATATCGATTCTCCAAGTAACCTAGTTGAGAGGTCTTTGTGTCCCGCTAGCGTCGTAGGCCCAAGCAGTAAATGAATGTTTACCAAACTGTGGGTTTTCAAAAATTACATTGCCACTAGACGTTGCTATTGATGGTCTTTCTTCTAAAAATTGTACATAATGACTGACAGGGAAGCACACGCTATATTTAGTAGACACACCCGTCGAACTATCTGAAATTTGAAGCACGACCACACAGTCTTCAACACCACTAGTTGGCGGCATTAGCTCGCGGTGTAAGCCAATAAAAGTTAAGCTGAGACCCGCTTGGTAAGTCGCCGATTCCCGTAGCGTAAGGCTCTAGAGACGGGGAATCATCCGCGAACATAAAGACCAAACAGTTATGTTGGAAACCATTGCAGTAATTCGGTGCCGTGGCGTGTCCACCCCAATAGGCTATGATGCCTTGTAGAAAATACGGGTTTGAGGGTACCTGACCCGTCCAATCATAATTTGATACACCCAACCAGTTGCCGTACTCCCAGCAAGTATTCGTGGAGCAACCCCGACCGGAGTAGAACTGAGGTCGCCGAAAACCACCGAATCCTATGTAGCCCCATTAAGGACTTGGTTTGAGTAAGGCGAAGTTGAACCTATGACTTGACTTGAGTTGGCGGCCTGCGCCAATTTCACCTACGAGCTTCCGCCAACACTGAATACCACGTTTGGTGTTGACTGGTAGGTGTAAGCTCTCACCATATTGTTTCCTAGGACCCAAAAAGATATTACTGTGCCGTTCGGAAGCTCGTATGAGTAGATGGCGTAGGTCGTTGAGTTTATCGTCACGCTACCCTGGGAGTAGTCATAGGGGTTCCCCCCGACGGGAATCATGGTTACGTATGGGAGAAGCAAAGACTTGTGGATGTGATTGTGGGTGAGCCACGCGTTTATCTCGGGGTTGCTAAGCATCACGGACTGCGCCCGATACGATTCATCGAGTTTAGTATCGCTGCTATTATAGTAAACATATTGTGGAGACCCCGTCGTGGCTTGGGCGTTAACCATCTGCACATTCAGGTGAGTGTAACCGTTAAAGACAAACACAAGCATAACCAGCACAACTAAAGACGACTTAAACACAAATTTTGAAGCTCTCGGGTTTTGTGCACGCCGAGCGTGGGGCTCAGCTCTGGAGTTTCGCAAACCAGATACGATCCTAAAGAGACCAACCAGCATTTTAACCTTGTGCTGCTTTGAAGATAGTGTCCGGATTAGGGTGTGGGTGGCCTCCAAGCCTGGAAAAGCGTTATCCGGACACCATCGACACAATCGAGTAAAGGGTGGTGCCCTGATCGAGGTGGTAATCGCAGTCACCAACAGTGAAAAAACCGTCACTCGGACATCCTCAAACAAAGAATTGTGGCTGATACCTATGTTAACTGTTCATAAACCCAGCGATCAGGGATGTCATCCCCAACAAAGATAGAGAGGGGTGGGCGAACACCAATTACCAATTCAAGAAAAAACCCAGCGCTGAAACCCTTGAGCGCACCATCATTGGGTCAAACCATATTTAACTAGGAGGGCCACCCCGACCCCTAGGCGGGAAACCAACTGTGGTTCACAGCCTACAAACCTAAGTCCCATCACGGCTTGTTACTCGCCTGTTCACCTAGTAGCCTTTTTACGTTGGATAGAACTAGACTAGCCCAGTTTAGGCTCGTTTCAGCGTCCATCTTTGAATAGAGCTTATAAAGATTCCAAAACCTCGCCTTTTAAGGCGGGGATTCGAAAGAATAAATACGTGTGCGGGGGAGTTGCTGACGTGGGTGTAAGGGCTTACCGATTCCGAGCGTACTCGTCGAAGACAACGGCGGGGGTGTTACAAACCCAGCTCGAAGCCGCCTGCAAACTGTACAATACGCTCTTGCACGTCGAAGAGGAAGAGTATAAGAAAAACAAGCACACTATGGGTAGGAATGAGCTTAGGCAGCTCGCCTTGGACCTAAGAAAGCGGGACCCAGAGTTCCAAGCTCTACACTCCCAGGTCGCCCAGCAGGTCGCCGAGAGGTTCTGTCAGGCGCGCCAAAGGTTCTTCGAGGGGTTCGCGAACAAGCCGAGGGTGAAGAAGCCCCACAGGTACCTCTCTCTGGTTTACCCCCAGTCAGGCTGGAGGCTTTCGAATATTAGAAAGGTTGGGGAGGGTCGAAACACAGAGAAAAAGAAGGCTCGGCTCTACTTAAGCAAAATAGGCTTCTTCACCATAGTAATACACAGGGATTTCCCTTGGAGTGGGTGTGCCAGGTGTGCGTCAAGCTTAATCCTTCAGGCCGCATGTATGTGGTGTTTCTCGTAGAAGGGGAAGAGGCAGCGAATGAGCAGAAGTGTGCGGGTGAGCCGAAGAAGGCGGTTGGTGTGGACTTGGGGATCGCGAGGCTTGTCACTCTCTTTGATGGGCGCTTCCTCGAGAACCCCAAACCTCTTGAGCGCTCCCTAGACAGAATCCGATTGCTCGAGAAGGGCCTTTCAAGGAAGAAGAAATTTTCCAAGAACTGGTTTAAGGCGAAGCGGAGGCTTGCTAAGGAGCACGAATATGTAAAGGATTTCAGGCGCGGCTTGTTCTTTAAGCTCGGCGCTCTACTCGCAGCGGAGTACGACCTGCTAGTTCTAGAGGACTTGAACGTCGAGGGTTGATTCGGAGGGGTGAAACCAGAAGGAGGAGGCTTCGGCTTTACGACTCCGCGTTCTCCGAGCTAAGAAGAATCTTGGAGTGGCAGTTCCGGAAACAGGGGAGAGGCGTGCTCGCTGTTCCCGCGTACAACTCGTCGCGTGAGTGCTTTTTATGTGGAAGAATCAATCGAGACCTGACTTTGGAGGACCGAGTGTTTCACTGCCCGTATTGCGGGTTCACCTTGGATAGAGACCTTAACGCTTCCCTTGTTCTTTCAAGAAGGGCAGGGTGGGTGCCACCCGCTGTGCCTGAGGAACTCCACCCAATACCTCCCCCTCCCATCCCTAGGGTTGGTGGGTAGGGGTAGGCAAGGTGGGGCGATGATACAGGAAGCTCCGCCCTTTAGGGCGGGGTAGCTCACTCATAAAAAGGGTGTTAGCTTGTGGTGGTCTGTTTTGATTCGGCTTGTCTGATGGCTTTCCAGATTTTTTCGGGTTTGAGGGGCATGTCTAGGTGTTTTATTCCTAGGTGTGCGAGGGCGTCGACCACGGCGTTCACAACTGCGGGTGTGGCGGCTATTGTTCCTGTTTCACCCACGCCCTTCACGCCCAGTGGTGTGACTGGTGAGGGTGTGACCGTGTAGTCCGTCGTATAGGATGGGGCCTCGAGTGCGGTTGGTAGTGCGTAGTCGTTAAGGCTCTGTGTTAGGAGGTTACCCTGCGAATCGTAGACCGCCTCCTCGTACAGCGCCTGAGCGAGCCCCTGGGTTATTCCACCGTGAACTTGGCCTTCCACGAGCATCGGGTTGATCTGGTTCCCACAATCGTCCACAGCCACATACTTCTGTATCTTAACTTCCCCAGTCTCACGGTCAACCTCCACCACGCATATGTGGGCTCCGAATGGGTACACGAAGTTTGTGGGGTCGTAGAAGTGGGTGACCTCTAAGCCGGGCTCCACGCCGGGGGGAAGATTCTCAGCTGTGTACGAGGCCAGAGCAACCTCCTGTATGGTCTTATACTTGGCGGGTGCACCCCTAACATAGAATTTGCCGTGCTCCCACACCACGTCCTCCTCCCTGGCCTCGAGTAGACCCGCGGCGATCTTCTTAGCCTTCTCCACAACTTTGCGGCAGGCGCCCACTATGGCCATCCCCGCAACTGGGAGGGTCCTGCTACCGTAGGTGCCCATCCCGAACGGGGTCATCGCGGTGTCGCCGTGCACCACCTCAACGTCCTCGAATGGTACGCCAAGCTCGTCGGCAGCAATCTGCGCGAAGCTTGTCTCCTCACCCTGACCGTGTGGATGGGCGCCGGTGTACACGCTCACCTTACCGCTTGGGTGGACACGCACAACCGCGCTATCCCAGAGGCCAAGCCCGAACCCCGTTGAGCGCACAACCTTGGAGGGCCCTAGTCCGCACACCTCAACATAGGTTGAGACACCTATACCCATAAGTCTACCCTGCTCCCTGAGCCGCTTCTGCTTCTCCCTCAACCTGTGATAGTCCACGAGGCTCATGGCTCTCCTAAGCGTCTCCTCGTAGTTACCACTATCGTAGAGGAGTCCCGTCGCAACCGTGTAGGGGAACTTATCCTTAGGTATAAAGTTCTTAAGCCTAACATCCACTGGGTCCATTCCCAACTCGTGGGCGAGCATGTCAACCATCCTCTCAACTATATAGGTGGCCTCAGGTCTACCCGCACCCCTATATGCATCCACGGGCGCGGTGTTGGTGAGCACGCCGTGAACTTCACACTCGACGGCGGGTATCCTGTACGCGCCGCTTAGCATTATACCGAAGAGTATGGTGGGCACACCTGGTGCAGCCGTGGTGAGATATGCCCCTAGGTTGGCGTAGGTCTTAACCCTAAGCCCGAGGATTGTGCCATCCCTCTTAGCGGCCAATTCGACGTAGTCCACGTGCGCGCGCCCATGAGTCGTGCTCAAATAGTTCTCCGAGCGTGTCTCCACCCACTTAACGGGTCTCCTAAGCTCCTTCGAGAGCAGGGTTACAACAGCTTCGAAGCCGTAAACCTGAATCTTGCTACCGAATCCCCCACCCACATCTGGGGCGATAACCCTGAGCTTCTGCTCGGGTATCCCAGTCATCGCGGATATGAGAAGCCTGTGTATGTGTGGGTTCTGGGAGGTGACCCAAAGCGTTGCTTCACCCCTCGCTGCGTCATACTCAGCCACCGCGGCACGCGTCTCCATAGCCGTGGGCTGCAGCCTCTGGTTCACGAGGCGCTGCTTGACGACGACCTCAGCCTGCCTGAAGGCCGATTCAACGTCGCCACCCTTCAGCCTCCACACAAAGCTGGTGTTCCTCTCTATACCATCGTAGAGTCGTGGCGCACCATCCTTCACGGCTTCCTCCTGATCCACCACCACGGGGAGCGGCTCATACACGACGTTAACACGCTCAGCCGCCTCCTCCGCCGCCTGCTGTGATTCGGCGACCACAACGGCTACAGGGTCACCCACGTATCTCACCTTATCCACAGCGACAGCTCTATACTCTGGTACCTTAATGGGTGGCTCGGTGGGTATAAGCCACGCGCAGGGAACGGGTCCAAGCTTGGGTTTAAGGTCCGCTCCAGTGTACACACCAAGCACACCCTTAACCTCCCTAGCGGCCGAGGTGTCCACTGATTTAATCAGGGCGTGCGCGTATGGTGAGCGAACAAATTTCACGTAAACCATGTTTGGGAGGGTGATGTCGGCCACGTAGTTACCTGTGCCGGTTATGAAGCGTGGGTCCTCTCGCCTCTTGACGCGTGAACCACAGAGTGAGGCGGCCAAACCCCTCACCCACCCTTGACAGTTGGAGCCTTGGCGCGGAGTTCTTCTGATGCGGCCTTAACAGCCTTTATAATATTCTGGTAGCCAGTACACCTGCACAGGTTGCCGCTCAACCCAGCCCTTATCTCCTCCTCTGTGGGCGTTGGATTCTGTTTGAGGAACCAGTAAGCCTGCATTATGAATCCCGGTGTACAATAGCCACACTGGAGCGCGTGGTTCTCCCAGAACGCCTTCTGGATGGGGTGCAGGTCTCCATCTGAAGCCAACCCCTCAATCGTTAGTATCTCAGCACCGTCAGCCTCAACAGCGAACTTAGTACACGACTTAACACTTCTACCGTTCATTATAACGGTGCAAGCACCACAGTTAGAGGTATCGCAGCCAATGTGTGTACCGGTCAGCCCCAAATGATCCCTGATAAAGTCAACTAGGAGAAGCCTAGGCTCAACCTCCTTAGTATATTCAACCCCATTCACACGCACCCTGATGGTTCGAGTATTACTCATAGAGCCTCACACACATTACTCACACTCGAAATTAAAATTATCGGAATGCAAACCAATCCCTACACGTAATCCGATACTAAAAGCTGAAGCATCCTATACCTATACATAAAGAAGCAAACACAACTAGGCTTCAGCACAACCAAACCAACTAGCTAGTATATTGCAGCCATAAACCCAAGATGTGCCATCCACGTCTGAATCGTAGGTCAAAACCCATTAACGGGATAGAAAATTGGGCTAACACAAATTTTTGAATCATCTTCAGCGCAGAACTCCCCCCAATCACCATCTTCTTGGAGTACACCCACAATAGGTACGTGGACCGTCAACTCATTTACAGCACCAACTTTTTCACACAAAGACTACATTTAACTTTATGGGGTTTGAGGGGGCGGAGGTCCCAGTCCGTGGGGGCTGGGTAGTTCACCCGCTACCAATAATCCTAGGTTTGCAAACGATGCCAAGCGTATTTTTGAACCCACGGATAAGGTATGGTTTTGTAGAATGGCAAAAATTTTGGTGTGCTTTTACGTGTTGGCTTAGTTTAGCTTTTGGCTGCGGCTATCAGTTCGACCTCAACTAGGGCATCTCTGACTGGTGGCTGAGCTTGAACCGTTGTCCTAGCCGGTGGCTCCTCTACGAAATATGTCTTGTAGACTTGGTTCATTCGCTCGAAGTCGGCTATGTTGGCGAGGTAAACCGTGACCTTCACCACATCCCGTAGGGTTAATCCGACCTCCTCGAGGAGGAGTTTAGCGTTTTCAAGGGCTTGGCGTGTCTGCTCCTCAATGGTTGAACCTGCGAGTTTACCGGTTTTGGGGTCAACGCCGAGCTGGCCTGAGATGAATATGAAGCCGTTTGATAGGATCGCGGGTGAATAGGGCGCTATTGGCTTAGGCAACTTGGATGAGTACACGGGTTTCCTTACTGACTTGGACATGTTTACCCCTAGTTATTCGGGTAATAATAGTTTATCTATATGCTCCTCTTAAGGGCGTCAACCAGACTGGTGAGAGCCTCCGTGTCGGTGGTGTTAATGAATTGGAACATGAAGCCTTGGACGCCTAGTTCGAGCCACCTCTTAAGTTGTTCAACCGACTCCTCGGGGGTGCCCACCGTGATGCCTCGCTCCCGTAGCCTCTGGATAAGGATTTCAGGGTCGCCTCCAAGCCCCCTCCTCTGGGCGAATTCGGACACCCTTGCCTTCAGACTTGTTTTATCCTCGGAGATTATGAAGGGCCCCATCATGGAGACTTTGACTTCTCTCTGCTTCCTCTCTGAGTCGAAGACACCCTTCAGCTTAAGGTAGTCTTGGACGCTCGTCGCAAAGAAGTTCCACTCGTCAGCCAGCCTAGCAGCCAACTTCACCGTATTTCTACTACGCGCGCCAACAACGACCCAAAGCTTCGAGGATGGTTTCGGGTGGAACTCGAGGTCACACGAATAGTATTTCCCGTGGTGGTTAACCCTCTGCCCATCCACTAGCCCCCTGATTATCGTCAGAGCCTCATCAAGTCTCCCTATTCGCTCTGGGGTGCTGGGGAAAGCTATGCCGTAGGCATCGAACTCACTCTGATACCACCCAGCACCCAGACCCAGAATGAGCCGCCCCCCAGAGTAGATGTGGAGGTCGTGGGCCATTTTAGCCAGCAGTGTGGGGTGCCTGAAGCCTATGGGTGATACGAGTGGGCCGAATCTAATGTTGGTGGTCACGCTGGCGAGCGCGCTCAGACTCACCCAGCACTCCGCGGAGGGTATCCCCCTTCTACCACTCGTTGGTAGTAGATGGTCGGATCTAAATAGTCGGGGGAACCCAATCTCCTCCGCCTTCTTAGCCATGTTCACAACTTCGCCGACTGTTAAACCCTCCTGTGGCTCCAGCATCAGAGCCGAGATATCCATAAGCCTCATTTCAAATCATCAGGTATATGAAGCCAAAAAGTAAAGCTTTTCGAAAAAACCATGTAGCCATATGCATACACACACTATATCGCTATAATACTGGTCGCTGGCTTATCCGTTGAGGCCGCAGGTTTAGTGCTCCTCGCTGCCTACGGTAAGCTATTTAAATGCCTCTTAGTGTGATTCATTGTGAGAATACTGCAACTGGATGTTGACTACGTCGAGTACGAGTTGGTTGAGCCTGAAATAGACGTTCACGATGAGCCATCGGAGAAGAGGGTTCGGGTTGAAGACGCCCTACTTCTCCTTACGAGCGTGGAGAGAGGCGACAGCGTTGAGATCGCTCGGAGGGCTATTGGGGATGCTGGGAAATTCGCATCCCAACTCAAAAGAAGAAGGATTGTGATATACCCGTACGCACACCTGAGTAGTGATTTAGAGGAGCCAAGCAAGGCCCGTGAAATACTTGTCGATATGCGGAGGGAGGCCGAGGCGCTGGGCTTAGAGGTTTACTCCGCCCCATTCGGTTGGAATAAGAAGCTCAGCGTGTCCACGAAGGCCCACCCACTCGCCGAGCAGAGTAGGAGTTACCGGGCGGATAACGAGGTGACCGCGAAGCCCAAGAAGTGGAGGCAGGTTGAACTCAGCGAGGAGCAGTTGCTCGCGAAAATTAGGAAGAGTGATTTCAGCGGGCTACCGGACACGGATCACCGGGTGATAGGTGAGAGACTTGACCTCTTCAGCTTCCAAGAGGTTTCCCCTGGAATGGTGTACTGGCATAACAATGGTTTAATCATTAGGAACATACTGCTCGAGTTGATTAGGGGTGAGCTTCGAAAGTATGGCTACCTCGAAATAAGCACGCCCGCACTTGCAAACACGGCTCTCTGGCGTGTGAGCGGTCACTGGGATTATTATAAAGATAACATGTTTCTCACTTCGATGGGTGATGAGGAGTATGGGTTGAAACCCATGAATTGCCCCTCCACCTTCCTAGTGTACAAGTCGAAGCGCTGGAGTTACAGGGATCTACCACTCAAGATAGCCGACTTCGACCCACTCTTCAGGAATGAGTTGAGCGGTGTTACAAGCGGCCTATTCCGCGTTAAGATGTTCACCCAAGACGATGCTCACATATTCGCCGCCGAAGACCAGCTGAAGCAGGTTTTCGCGGAGCTCATCCAACTCATGAAGTATCTTTACGGTGTGTTCGGTTTGAGCTACAAGGTTAAGGTTTCAACTATGCCCGACGACCATCTTGGAAGCGTGGAGCAGTGGGAGAAGGCAACAAAGATACTTATGGATGTACTCGAAGAGAATGGTTTAAAGTTTGAGGTTAAAGAGAAGGAGGGCGCTTTCTATGGGCCGAAGATAGACGTGGACGTCATGGATTCGATGGGTAGGGAGTGGCAGTGTGCAACCATGCAGCTCGACTTCCAGATGCCTCAGAGGTTCCACCTCACCTATATGGGTGAAGACGGTAAAGAGCACACACCCGTGGTTGTGCACAGGGTTATATACGGCTCCCTTGAACGCTTCATAGGAATACTCATCGAGCACTTCAAGGGTAACTTCCCCGTGTGGATAGCACCCATACAGGTGCGCGTTATAAACGTTTCAGAGGCCGCTAAAACCTACGCCCAGCAGGTATACAGTAGACTCCTACAAGAAGGGTTCAGGGTTGAGGTTGACGTGTCAAATAGGACACTTGAGTATAAGATAAGGGATGCAGAGTTGAATAAGATACCCTATGTGTTAGTGGTGGGTAAAAGGGAGGCGGAGACCAACACCGTGTCTATCCGTGTAAGGCACGGTGAGCGGGTTAACAGTGTACCCCTCGAGGAATATATTAGACGCCTGAGAGAAGAGGTTGATAGGAAGCTACTCACACCACCCTAAGCGTGGCTAGCCACGCTTCTACGCGTAAACACGAGTAGGGTCACAGATGCAAGTAGTGCAAGCACAGTTGCGAAGACGTATGAGTAGAATTGGTCCACGCTGAACAACACACCCATAACCGTGTTTGCGATGAAAAGCCCAAGGCTGCGGTAAGCGCTGAGGAGACCCATACCAGTGGATTCCTCAGTGATCCTAACTAAGTGGGATGTGAGGCTTGGCTCGTAGGTCTCCGTGACACCCACACCCACACCGACGAGCGCAGCAGCACCATAGTAGGCAAGCGACCCAGAGTGTACTAGGTAGTTTACGCCTATCGCGAATGTGCCAAGCGCGGATAGGAGATAGCCCAGTAGGGATAGGGCCTTCACTTCATCGAGCTTCCTCGACCCAAATACGTACCCCGATAGAGCCGAGAACCCGAGGAAAACACCGTACGTGCCAGCCCCATACACATAGCTGTGCTGCGTCTGAGAAACGGTTATCACGGGGAACCCCAAGCTGTAGGAGCTCAACCCAAACAGCATGGATGATACGAGTAGCACGCGGAAAATCCTCCTACGCTCATTCGATTTCCCCGCCTGAACGGTCCCCGCATCAACCGGGCCACCACTCACCCTTTCCCCCTTCCGCTCATCCACGAACACCAGTAGAAGTGTGGATACGATGAGCGGGATAATGCTGAGGAGTATGACCCTGTAGATTGGTTGACCCAGCACGAGTAGGAGAACTGCTAATCCGACTGAGATCATGCCCCCACCAACGTCTAGGGCGTGTAGGAAGCCGAACACCTTTGAGGCGTGACTCCTCGAGGAGGACTCTATGAGCAGCGCCCTACGTGGGGGCGTCCGAAAATTCCTCGACCACCAACCCGCCGTGAAAAGCAGTCCAGAGGCGAGGGGCGTGCTTGGCAGACCGCTCAGGGACAGTAGGGGTATGAGTGAGTTACCGAGTACGACCACCCTCTTCTTACCGTACCTATCACCAAGCCTCCCACCCAAGTAGGCGAACAGGGAGCCAAGACCGTAGCTAAGCGACATGAACACTCCGAACACGTAGGCGGGCGCCTTGAGTACCAATACGAGTAGGACTGGTATTAGGGCCACTACGAGCTGGTATCCCAGATCCGCGAAGAAGGCTGAGAAGCTAATCAACAGCACATTCCTAGTGAGCCAGCGCTCCCCTTTACTCATCCCATCAGGGCCTCTTATAGGAAATGGTGAGCGAAGAGGCGAATGGCTTTAAGTTGCTCTTCGATACTCACCCTACCATTATAGTTGGGGGCCAACACGATGCCTGTGACTCCTAGCGACTCTAGCTCGGCTACTAGCTTCTTGTTCTTATCGAAGTCACCTGATAGCACAACCCTTCTTTCACCCTGGGGGCTGGTGTACTCGACATCGCTTCTCTTCGCATCGTAGGCGGCTCTTACAACGATCTTCTTGTTTGCGGAGCCCTCGATGGCCCTGTACTCTTTGACCAGCTGTGAGAAAACATTTAGGGGGTATAGGTTTGGGTGCCAACCATCGGCGTACTTTACACTGCGCCTCATGGCCGCACCACTGTTACCGGCTATGAGCACTTCAATATGCCGCTGAACGGGTTTCGGCTCAAACACCCCATCCCTAACCCTGTTGGGTAGGACCCTACCTTCGAATTTAACTGGTCCTCCACTATACCAGAGTTCACTGATTAGGTGTAGGGACTCATTGAGTCTACGTCCACGCGCATGGTAGTCCGCCCCCAGATTCTCGAATTCCTGCGCATACCAGCCCGCACCAGTCGCGAGCACGACTCTCCCCCCAGAGAGCTGGTCGAGTGTGGCTAACTGTTTTGCCACCACCACAGGGTTCCTGAGGCCCATAACAAGCGATGAAACACCGAGTTTGACCCTCCGGGTCAACGCGGCCACGAAGGTTAACGTCGTGATGCTCTCAAACATCCTCTCATAGGGGGTGTTGCTTCCGGCACTCATGAGTAGGTGATCGGTGGCCCACAGGGAAGAATAACCCAAACTTTCAGCCTCCTTAGCGAACTCCACTATACCTTCAGCGGTGGACGTCTCCCCATAGTTGGGAATACACAAACCAAACTCCATACCCTACTGTGGACTGGAACGCCCTTATAAATCTTCCAAAACCTCGCCCTCCACAGTAACCCAAAATCTACGCTCGGCGCCGATTGCGCCCCACACACGAATTTTGATTTCACAGTTTGGAGGGTGACTCATACATCCAGTGCCTAGTCACACGCCCCTAGATAAGCACATCCACACCAATTCAGGTTTTAGAGGTACACGTTCTAACCCTGAAAACACACCCTGTAACGCGTCGGAAACAGCGTTGGCTATAGCCGCCGCCGACCCAACTATGCCACTCTCACCTACACCCTTCAATCCAAGCGTGTTAAGGTTAGAGGGCGTATCCAAGTGGTACACCTCGAAGATTGGTGTTTCCAGCGACGTGGGTAATGCGTAATCCATAAGGCTGTCTGAGAGAGGCTCCCCTCGAGCCGTGTAGCCATACTCTTCGAGTAAAGCTTCCCCAACTCCCTGAGCCAAGCCGCCCACGATTTGACCCTCCACAATCAATGGGTTAATCGCCCTGCCAGAGTCATGGATGAGGATGTATTTGAGCAGCCTTACGAAACCAGTCTCTGGGTCGAGTTCCACCATGGCCACATGGAGACCCCCAGAGACCGTCAACCCCTTAGGCTCATACACCCCAATAGCTTCAAGGCTAAACCCTGCTCCATCTTGGCCCGTAGGCGACTGATAACTCAGCTTCGCAGCCTCCTCGAGGCTCATAATTTTCATGCCACTACCCCTAACGGTCACCCAGCCATCACTGTACTCGAGCCGGTCGACCTCGATGCCAGAGGCCTTGGACGCAACCCTGAGAACCCTCTGCTTCACCTCCTCGATACACTTGATAAGGGCTCCAGCACCAACAACGGCGCTCCTACTACCCCAGGTGCCGAACCCATAGGGAGAACTCAGTGTATCACCGTGATACACCTTAACCTTCTCGATGTCAACACCGAGTAGCTCCGCGCACACCTGAGATAGAGTCGTCTCCAATCCCTGACCGTGAGGTGAGAGGCCTGTGAACAGGCTGACAGAAGCGTCAGCCTCAACCCTTAGATGCACACTATCATACCCCTTATGTCTTGCACCCACAGAGTCTTGGATACACACAGGGCCTATTCCGCCGCTTTCGAACCCGAACGCGAACCCAAAGCCCACACGACCCCCCTCAGAAGAGGGGTGGAGGCCTTCAACCAGCTCCTTACATGTTTGAATCATACCTGTATAGTCGCAGCGCTCAAGAACTCTTCCAGTCTTGGTTGTGTATGGAAAACTGGTGACAACGTTCCTCCGCCTTAACTCAAGGGGGTGTAAACCCATACTCCTAGCGGCTTCCTCAATCACCCTCTCAAGCGCGTAGGCCGCCTGCTGCTGGCCGTATCCCCTGTAGGCGCCAGTCGGGGGTTTGTTGGTTGCGACACAGTTCAACTCTACGCGTACAGCCCCTATATCGTATGGGCCTGTTAAACTCAGCTGGGTGATCACCGAGGGCCCGAAGCTCATTGGTCCAACTGAGCCCAAGTCGGCGTAAACACGGTCAAGTAGGGCTGTTATCCTCCCTTCACGGTTAACACCCATATCCACATGGTGCACTTGGAATCCAGACTGAACCGTTGAATGCATATCCTCCGACCTTGTGGCCACCCATCTAATTGGCGCTCTAAGCTTGGTCGCAAGCCAGGCGACAACGACCTCCTCCCTATAGAAATCCTGCTTGTTACCGAAGCCACCCCCAACATCTGGGGCGATAACCCTTATCTTGGATTCGGGTCGCCCGAGCACCTCTGAGAGGAGGGTGCGTATAAAGTGGGGCCACTGGGTGGTGGACCATAGTGTGAGTGTATCATCCGACTCACTGTACTTCGCAACAACACCACGTGGCTCAAGTGCGCACCCATAGTTGGCGGGGAAAACAAGCCGCCTGGAAAACACCCTATCCGAGGCGGCTAGGGCGCCTTCAACGTCGCCTTCACCTACAACGGATTTATAAAGCGTGTTGGTACCCAACTCCTCGTATACGAGCACCGATTCCTCCTGCGAGGCGGATTCAACGTCTAGCAGAGGCTTCAAAGGCTCGTATTCGACTTCCACCCTTTCCAGCTCATCTTGTAGCCTATACCTATTTGAGGAATAGCTATTGACAACTACACCCACGGGGTCGCCTGCGAACCTAACCTTACCGTTCGCCAGAGCGGGGACCCTAGGAAAAAGCGAACCCTTGGGTCTAGAGATAGCTGGTAGCGGTGCAACCTCACTCTCCATATCCTCCCATAGGTAGAGCCTTGTACCCTCAGTGGAATCTGAAACACCACGTACACGCGCATGTGGATAAGGACTCCTTATGAAAGCACAATCCAAGGCGCCGGGTACACGTAGATCAGCGAGATATGTCCCGCTACCCAGTAGTACCCTCATATCCTCCCTTCTAGGGAGGGGTACACCAATATACTTATGCGCACCCATTTTGTTTTTGTGTGACAACAATCTTATAGATGTTTCGAAACACCTTGAAGCATCCCGCCCCTCAGCGAACTCTAAAGAGTCGGAAATTCGCCTTCGTATGACGAAGTAGTCGAGATGTGTTCACTCGCCCATAAACATTGGACCGGGGATGAAGCGTCCAGCCGGTTTACCCGTGAAGCCAACACCGTGCTGGTAGACAACTCTGCCACGCAGAATGGTGTACATCACTCTCCCCCTGACCTTCATACCGTCGAAGAGGAATGTTTCCCACGCTTTTGTGTGGAGCTCTGAAGCCTTCAGCGTATACTCCGCATATGGGTCTACGAGTACGATGTCGGCGTCGAAGCCAACAAGCAGGGAGCCTTTACGTGACCCCAAACCAAAGATTTTCGCAACCGAGCGGGAGCAGAGCCTAGCCACATCCGTGTAATTTAGACCCCAAGCCTGAGCCATTGTAAGCACAATGGGTAGCCTAGTCTCTACGCCCGGGGTACCGGAGGGAGCATTCCATATGGAGGTCCGCCCAGCTTCCTTCTCATCCCTTGTGTGTGGTGCGTGGTCTGTGACGAGTATATCGACACCACCATCCTTTAGACCCGCAACTAATGATGAAACATCCTCCTGCCCACGCGGAGGTGGATTGAATTTTGCGTACGCACCAAATCTCTCAAGGTCCCCCTTAGTGAGCAGTAGATACTGCGGGCAGGTCTCACACGTCACCCTTACACCACGCGTCTTAGCACGCCTAACATGCTCCAAGGCCTCCCTAGTGCTCACGTGGACTAAGTGGAGCCTAACACCCGTCCTCTCCGCGAATGCTATTGCACGCTCAACGGCGAGCGCCTCCACCATGTTGGGACGTGAATCATAGTGGGCCGCAGGGTCAAGCCTACCCGATGCCCTCAGCCTTTCACTAAAAAAGTAAACAAGCTCGCCATCCTCCGCGTGGACAGTGTGGACAACACCAGTCTTAGAGGTTGCCTCCATAGTTTTGAGTAGATCCACCTCATTAACACTAACGATACCCTCGTATTCAGGCGAATCCTGGGTTGGAGGCCCAACCATATACGTCTTGAAGCCGATGACACCAGCCTTCGACAAAGCGTTTATCCCATCTATATTTGCTCCACTCGCACCCCCATAGAGCCCGAAGTCAACGTAGCTCTTAGAGGACACGCCGCGAATCTTATCCTTTAGTCTAGACACATTAGTGATGGTTGGAACAGTGTTGGGCATATCGAAAACCAATGTGACACCACCCGCAGCCGCAGACATGCTTCCAGACTCAAAATCCTCCTTATGAGTCAACCCCGGATCCCTAAAGTGCACGTGTGAGTCAATCAAACCGGGCAAAGCAATGAGCCCACGCCCATCGATCTCTAAATCCCCGTGGGTGTCTGGTGATGATAAGCCAATCATAGCGATCCTACCGTCTACGACACCGATATCGCCATCCACCAAAGAGTCTCCGCAGACAATTTTAACATTCTCTATAAGTAAATCGTACTTCAACCCAAGGCAAAACACTGTCCAAGCTTATTTGAATTACGCTAATCAAAAATTGTACCAAAACGTGTAAGCATCACTCTTGACACCCACACCTGAACGATATATGAAAAAACTTCGATGTTATAGTAGTGCGTTCAACTCATTCGGCCTCTGTAGCCACGATTCTTGTGCCAGCAAGGCCTTTCAGGGCGTCTCTAAGGCGTTCTGGTGAAGTGATAACGGAGGAGTTCTTCGTGGTCTTAGTGTACTTCGCACAGGCCATTATCTTCGGGGCCATGCTTCCCTCTTCGAAGGCGCCCTCGTTGAGTAGCTTCTCCGCCTCACCCACACTAAGCATGGGTATGGGTCTCTGGCTGGGTTTACCGTAATCCATCATAACCGCGTCGACTGCGGTGAGCACGATGAACATAGAAGCGCCAAGCCTCTCTGCGAGCAGACCCGAAGCCAGATCCTTGTCTATCACTGCGTTAACACCCGTAAACCCCCCATTAGCAGTGATAACAGGTATCCCACCTCCCCCACAAGCTATCACCACGTTGCCCTTATCCAAAAGCGCCCTTATCGCATCCAATTCAACCACGTCGACCGGCATAGGTGAAGGGACAACCTGCCTGAACATCCTTCGCCCATCCACATACTGCTCTCTAACACTGAGACCCCTACGGACAAGTGCGGCTGACTCCGCATCGTCTAGGTATCGACCAATAGGCTTCGTGGGCCTTGAGAAGGCTGGATCATCCTTTGAAACCACAACACTAGTCAACACAACAGCGCACTCATTATGGGTAACATTCCTGATACCTTCAGCTAGAAGCTGACCTATCTCACCCTGAGTCATAGCCACAAGTAAGTCAAGCCTCGAAGCGAGGGTGGACCCAACCCTTAGAAGCGCACCCTGAAGCTCCCCCACCTGAGGACCGTTACCGTGAGTAACAACAACACCGTAACCCTCCCTAAGCAGGAAGCCCACAGTATGCGCGGTGAACACTATCCTAGACGAATCGAGTCCACCACCGCCACGCGGATCCTCTATGGCGTTACCCCCAAGCGCCACAACGGCTACACGATTACTCATATTAGGCGAACAACTCTACACAAAGCAGGAAAATAATGTTTACTCGTACCCAAACAAAATCTAACAACAAGGGCATAGATAACATGCGGGTAGCAAAACTTTGATGTAAAAAGGGCGGGAAATATTGGATTAAGCTGTTAAAGGCGGATATTGGTCCACGCCTAAAGTCTGCTTCTATTATTCGAAAACTTCATTGGTTGCTTGTCTGTTGGACAACGTGTTTCTCTTCAAGTATAGCCTTAAGGCTCTCACTTATCTTCTCTAGCTTATTGGAGTACTCCGCGTAGTCTTTATACGACTCTATGAATTTTAGACCCTTCTCGGTTGTCTTGAATATTCTCCCGTCACGCACGATTAATCCATTCTTAATGCAGAACTCTAGGTATTTCTCGAGGATTCTTGGGTTAAGGTTCACTCTGAATAGGAGGGGTGTTTTCCTCAGACCTGGGACAGCAGCCTGTAGTATATCGTATAGTATCTCGACGCTGCTTCGACGCTTATATTTGTGGACACGTAAGGCTCGGGCTGGGTCAAACATATCAGTTCACCTTTCCACGTATATTAAATCGGCTCTAACACCGTATAAATCTTTCTCTTTGTAAGCAAAACATTTTTCCGAAAATAAGGGTTAACTACCCTATACACGTTAATATTACAAAAGAATAAGCCACAAAAAAAGGCGCACAATCTAACGATTTCCAACAACACACATAGGTGATGCAAAAAATGCTTAGATTACACGGTAATAAATATACAAAACGCAATATATTAGAGGTGGTTCACGAGTAACCCTACCAGCAAATATATGTCTGTTTGGAACACTTCCGAATTGTCTATTCTGGGTTCACCGCGAGTTTAAATGGTGTGAGTTCACGCTTCCTAATTATCGCTTCTACATGGTGCACTACTTCCTCGAGATTTAATTCTGGTAGTATGGCTGTCCCCTGCGGAGCTGATTGGAGCTTTGTTAGCGCTCTCTCCAGTATGTTTAGACCAACTTGGGTGCGGCCCTTTTGGGCGTGCACGAGTGCCGCGGCTACGAGTATCAATCCTTGTAATAGCTCCTTTCTGGGACCCTGCGGCTCCGACCTCCATGCTGCCTCCACCGCCTCGTGGAACTCCCAGAATCTCTCCTGGTTGAAGAGTTCAACAGCCCTCTTAATGATTTCATCATACGACATACCAGAGTAGTGGTCAATGGATAGGTCCACTACGTCGAGGAGCTGCATCCACTCTCCGAATGCATTCCTCACAGCCCCAGCAGCGTCAGTCCCATTCGCGATGTAGATGTCTACCTGTACGTTCAGGCTGGATACGCGTATATTGCTAAACCTCACACTCAACTGTTTCCTGTGGATAAACTCTGATAGAGAAGACCGTATGGTATGAATATCAAGCGGTGTGAAACCGTTGTTTTTAAACACGGCGAGGACACGTTTCTCACTCAACAACAATACACACTACTCTTCTCTTTGTTTGGGGTTAAATTAAGTCGATAGTTCAAATCACGATACGAGGGTATACTGAGTTGGTTTAGCCGTGTGCCGGGTCTCTTAAGTCGTCTCGCAGTGTTGGCTTTTAGTCAAACTAGATATTATTAATAGTTTAAGCAGATATTCTAACAATAAGCGATAAGTATATTTTATAGTAAAACAATATTAATTATCATGACTGGTATAAAGATTAAGGAATTTGTGAATAGAAAACCGGTTGTTCTTCCGGTGGACTCAACTATCCGTGAGGCGGCTCAGCAGATGAGTCTCAAAAATGTGGGTTTGGTTGTTCTCGTCGACAACGAGAGACCAAGGGTGCCCGTCGGTGTTGTCTCGGAGAGAGATGTGGTCAGGGCTGTGGCCAAAGGCGAGCCGCTTGATGCGAGTGTTAAGATGATAGCTACCACGAAGCTTGTGACCATCGGTTTAGATGACGATGTGGGTGAGGCGGCTTCTAAAATGTTGAGCAACAATGTTCGACACCTAATCGTACTCGACGATTCAAAGAGACTTGTGGGTGTGGTGTCCATAAGGGATATTGTTAGAGAGCAGAATACTCTTCGAATGCAGGCACGTGAAGCGGAGAAGGAGAAGGAACTGGAGGGCGACTAGACGGGCTAGTCATTAGAGTGCACCAGCCTTGTTGTTCCCGCCTCGATTAGGTATAGTTTATCGGCGACTCTACCTTCATCCACGCTTTGCGTGGTGTAGAGAACATCAACACCCCACTCCCTAGAAAGTTTCTTATATGACTCCAACACCGCGACCGAGTCGTGCAGACTCGAGAATACCTCATCCGCAAGAATAGCTTTTGGCCTACTAAGCAACGCCGTAGCCAGGGCCACCCTTATCTTCATCCCCAAGCTAAGCTTACCCACCTTACCATGGTAATTGATACCCAAAGAGCTCTTAACAAGCTCAACCCCAGCCCTATCCACACTTAAACCCTTTAGTTTTAAGCCGTACACTAGGTGGTCTTCAACCTCCATGTTGGGTAAATGGGAGTTATGGTTCACCACAACTATACCTCTCCGGTACGCTTCAAGCCGTGCAACATCCACACCATCCACAACTATACTTCCACCATCGACATCATAGAAGCCAGCCAACGTGTTGATGAGTGTTGTCTTACCCGACCCATTCTTACCCATCAGGCACACGAAGCCATCGACCACAATGTGCGCTTCAAGCGTGAATGAACCCAGCCTCTTGGTGATGTCAGCCTGAATCAGCTGGGACCACCCAGCGTATAAATGGGTTTAAAGAAGTATCTCTTAATCAAACGCGACGCCAAAAGGAGCAGCAGTGAGAACACTATCATCAACGCCGAGGCTGTGACCGCCACACTTGGACCGCTGTAACCGTATAGTTCATAGATCTTAACAGAAGCGCTCTCAACACCGTAGAATGGCTGCTGTAACACATAGTAGGCAACTATGGCCACGGAGCCAAATTCACTCAGAGCCCTCGAAATCGATGTGAGAAGGGCGTTAACTATACCACCATATGAATTAGGGACCACTACATCCGAAAACAGCCTATGTGGGGGCGCCCCCAAGCTTACGGCAAAGTTCTCAGCCGACCTCTCCATCGAATCAAAATAGGACCTCAAAGCTGTAACATATATGGGTGCGGAGATTATCGTGAGCGCCGAAACAAAGCCTAGATAGGTGTCGAAGAAGTTGATACCAGCACTCAGGAGAACCCTCCCAATAGGGGTTATAGGGCTATCAAGCAGGAGTAGTGATATACCCACAATTGGGTGGGGTATAGATGCGGGGATATCTGATAGGGCTGCGATGAGCTCGTTCCTGCGGCGCGAAACATAGTATGCTAGCGGCGTAAACAGCACCACGTTGACCAAGCCAGCCGTGGCTGACCCCGCGAATGAGAGCTCAATCGACCTAAGAACACCCATCGACACCCCACCCGAATTATACATGGGGCCAAAGCCTTCATAGACAAGTAGTGCTACGGGTAAAACAAGGATTATTATCGAAAAATAGGTGTATGGTCTAAGCCAATTCATAGCTGCCCTGCATATTCAACGTAGCCCTGGCTGATAAGCTGAGCTATCTGGGTGGGCGGCGCCGTCGAGTTGTATAGGTAAGCCGGTTTCAGGGGTGTTAGCCCGAACTCTCTGAGTGAATCCGCATTCTCTAATACGTACACCACGAATCTCAAGGCTTGGTTGGTGTGGGAGGATGTGAGTGGGACTGTTATGTATAGGTAGATGGGTGAACCTTTGACGACACCCGTGGTAAGCGTGTAGTTGAACTGGGAGTAGAATCCCGAGTAGCTTGGGTCGCCTAGGTTAATCTGTGGTTGGAGCTCCAAGTATTCTAGGTGCTTAGCTATCGCCGACGACCTATAAATGAATAGGAAGTTTATTTGACCAGAGCTGAGTGGTGCTACGAGCTGAGCCGCGTTACTAGCGGTGTAGTTGGCGTGGGTAGAGAGCAACATATCCGTGAATAGCGTTGTGTTGTGGGCATAGAGGTAGCCAGCGGCTTCAAGCACGATCCATGCCCTGAATCCAGCCGGGTCAGAGTTGGGGTTCGATATACCAACCTTAACGCTGCCGCTAGTCAGGGCGCGGAAGAAGTTATACCAATGCTCGGTGTTGTTCTGGTTCTCGGATGCGAGCGTATAGTTGGCCAGAACATACTTTGCATACTCACTCTGTGTTGAAACATTTGTATAGGCGATCACCATTTGGTCGGCTGCGAATGCCACAGCCCAGCCGGGTGAGTAGCTGTGTAGGTAGCTCTGCGTCGCCGCGCTTAGGGCTACAGGCATAAACACGTCGGCCTTCTGACCCATCCCGATTTCTTGGGCCAGCGCAAAGCTTCCCCCACCAGTTATTAGAGGTTGGGGGCTACCCGTGGAGTTGTGGAAGGCGGATGCTAGGAACTCTGCTTCACCCGTGTACGCATCAGCTACATATATTATGATGGGACTCTGCTTGGTCCGTGATATTCCGTAGTACGCACCAGAAACTATGACGACGACCACTATTATAGCTATGATTAGGGTGGTTACCTTAGGGCTCATGTGTAATCGTTATGCAATCGATGTCATAACGATATTTAAGTGTGTCGTGAAACATGGTTAGAGTGATGGATCAAGCCAAGAAAGACCTACAGCCAGCGTTCAGGTTATGGCTTGAAGGAAAATCAAAGCAAACAGTATTCGACCAAGTGGACGCCATGCTTCTTCGAAGAATCAATGAGAGCGGCTCACTTAGCGCAGCCGCTAAGACGGTGGGGCTATCCTATAGGGCGGCTTGGGGCAGGATAAAGAGGCTTGAGAAAAATATAGGAAAACCACTCGTTATTATGCAGGTTGGCGGCAAAGGTGGAGGTGGCTCGAGGCTCACAGAGGAGGGGTTAAATCTGCTCTCAGAGTTTAGGAAACTAAGGAAACACCTCTTCAACGCCCTGGAAGACCAAGATTTCTGGGCTCAGGCCGCATACAAGCTAAGCGCAAGGAACATACTCCCAGCCAAGATAGTCGAGTTGGAGAAGGGCTCCATTGTCTCGAAACTAGTCATGGAGGTCGATGTCCCCATCAGGCTGACATCTATCATAACCAACGAGGCCGTAGAGGACCTCGGGCTACACATAGGCGAACATGTATATGCACTCATCAAGTCAACCGATGTTATAGTGGCCAAAAACCCCAAAAACACTGAGAAACCAAAGTAGAAATGGGTCCACTGATAGTCAACCCCTACTTGACTATGTGAACCTAACCCCGTAATGTGGGGATTAGGCTTGTGAGCCATTTAGTAGCCTAATAGCCCCAATACTCGTATTGGTTTTTGCTATGGAGTCTCCAAACTTCGCCCTCTAGGGCGGGGCAGCTCACAGTCTGAGTGGCTAGTAAAAGATATATCTGGTGTAGTTTTTGGCAGACTATGGTTCTCTATTTGGGGGTTGACGTTGGGGGGACGTTCACTGATCTAGTGGTTTACGACGATATCGGTCAGACCTTAACTATTCGCAAGCTTCCGACACACTCCAAGAAGCCAGAGGAGGGTATAATCGAGGCAATTGAAGCCTCGAATGTTGACCTAGGCTCATGTAGGATTATTGTGCACGCCACCACGATGGCCACCAATGCGTTGCTAACAGGTGTAGGTCTTGGGAGAGTGGCGCTCATAACGAATAAGGGTTTTAGGGATGTATTGGAGATTGGGAGGCAGCGAAGACCCGAACTCTACAACCCCTACTTTACGAAGCCGAAACCCCTCGTGGACAGGGTGAACAGATTCACTCTCAGGTGCCGCACAACACATACGGGAGATGTGGTTATAGACATCGACGGTAAAGAGCTAAAACGGCTCTGTGAGAAGCTTGTGAAGCTGGATTTCGGCTCGATAGCAGTAGTCTTCCTACACTCATACTCAAACCCGCAACATGAGAGAAGCGTGGCAGATGCGCTCAGAAGCGCCGGCTTCCAAGGTGAGTTGGCGTTGTCAAGCGAAGTCGACCCATACTATAGGGAGTATGAGCGCACAAGCACCACGGTTGTGAGCGCCGCCCTCGCCCCACTCATCTCATCGTATATACACTCACTACACACCATGCTGCATGAGAGGGGTTTTAGGGGTGAGTTTTACGTGATGTGCTCAGATGGGGGTGCGGCTAGGGGTGACGAGGTCGCTAAGAGGCCTGTTTCAATGATCGAGTCGGGCCCAGCCGCAGGCGTCCTAGCCTCCGCGCACCTTGCAAGGAATATGGGTTTGTCCCGGGTTATAACATTCGATATGGGGGGTACAACTGCTAAGGCTGGGGCTGTCTTGGGAGGTCAACCCCAAGTTGTATATGAATTCGAAGCGGCGGGTAAGACACACAGTGGTAGATCCATTAAGGGGAGTGGTTACACTGTGAGGTACCCCTTCATAGACTTGGTGGAGGTGAGCGCTGGTGGGGGCACCATAGCTTGGGTCGACGAGGGTGGAGGGCTCCGGGTTGGCCCACGAAGCGCTGGAGCTGAACCGGGACCAGCCGCCTATGGTAGGGGTGGAGCCGAACCCACAGTGACGGATGCGAACATAATCCTAGGTAGACTGAACCCTAAGGGTCTGCTTGGCTCACAGATGCGCCTCTACCCAGAGCTCGCAAAGAAGGCTCTCGCGGGTATCGGTGAGCGCTTGGGGCTCAGCGTCGAGGACGCCGCGATAAGCGTTCTGCGTTTAATAAGCACCCATATGGCTAGGGCGATAGAGCTTGTGAGTGTAGATAGGGGGCGTGACCCACGTGATTTTACGCTTATAGCGTTCGGGGGCGCGGGGCCGATGCACGCCTGCGACCTAGCTGAGGAGGTGGGCGTAACCCAGATAGTGGTGCCATCGGATCCCGGTGTGTTCTCTGCCTACGGCCTGCTGACCACAGACCTTGTGCGCCACTTCGGCAAAACAGTTATGTGCACACCGGAGGAGGTTGAATCGAAGCTGGCGGCTTTCAGAGCGGAGGTGGAAAGCAGACTGCGCAGTGAAGGGTTTAAAGAGTTTAGTCTAAGCGAATATGTGGATGCCAGATACACTGGCCAATCCTACGAGTTAACACTTCCGTATACACACAATCTGGTTGAAGAATTCGGGAGAGCCCACAGGGAGGTTTACGGGTACACCGCGCCCGACCCAGTAGAGGTGGTGTCGATTAGAATAAAGGCCACAGCAGCCTTACCCAAAGCAGGCATGGTTAAACACCTAGTTAAGGAGGAGTCGGGGTGGGAGCCGGTGGAGTATAGACGTGCATGGATTGGAGGACGCTTCCTCAACGTAGCGATCTATAGGAGGGAGGGGTTGAGCGGTGGCTTCAAGGTGGATGGACCCGTAATTATAGAGGAGTACACCTCGACAACCGTTGTGAATCCGGGTTGGAGATGCACCGTTGATGATTACGGTGTACTTACACTTAGGAGGTTGAAGTGAGTTTGGCCTCATATAATGTCACATGGGAGATTGTGAGGCGCGGCCTCGAGAACATCTCTGAAGAGATGGGTATAGCTCTGCGTAACTCCTCGTATTCTCCGAACATCAAGGAGCGGATGGACCACTCGGCGGCCATATTCGACTCGGAGTGCAGACTACTCGCTCAGGCCGAACACATACCGGTACACCTGGGATCCCTCCAATGGGGGCTTCAAAACATCGTTGAAGCCTGCAATAAGGAGGATATCAGCCTAGAGGAGGGTGTGATGGTGGTGTGCAACAACCCATACATTGCGGGCACACACCTCAACGATGTAACGCTTATCAGGCCAGTCTACCATTCAGGTAGACTCGTTGGGTTCGTCGCGAACAAGGCTCACCACTCTGATGTTGGGGGTAAGGTTCCTGGCAGCATATCCGTGGATGCGAAGAGTCTATTCGAGGAGGGCGTGATCGTTAATCCCACGCACATAGTGAAGGCCAACTCTTTCGTCGAGCCCACACTACGCATCTTCGCCTCGAATACTAGGACACCTAGAGAGAGGCTGGGCGACCTTAGAGCTCAGGCGGCAGCCAACTTCGTGGGGGAAAGACGCCTCCTGGAGCTGATAAACAAATACTCATACGAAGTGTTCAGTGAGGCAGTTGAAGGGTTCTTAGAGTACACCAAAAACATTGTGGACGCCAGATTGAAAACCCTGAAGAAGGGTGTCTTCCAAGAAGTCGACTACTTAGAGCACCCGAAGGGTTGGGATATCCCACTCAGGGTTAGGCTCACAGTTAACGGTGACAGCGTTCAAATCAACTACCAAGGCACACACCCACAAGTGGATATACCCCTGAATGCGGTGTTCGGCGTAACACTATCCGGGGTATACTTTGTTTTGAGATCGATACTCGGAGATGATGTGCCAGTGAACCACGCTACATTTTCAAAGGTGGAGGTCCAAGCGCCTAGCGGCTCAATACTAAACCCAATATATCCAGCCCCAGTTGCTGGGGGCAACGTTGAGACGAGTCAGAGGAACGCCGACCTACTCTTCGCAGCCTTCAGCCACGCCGTGGAGGGCAGGGTTCCAGCGGCCTCGGGTGGTTCAATGAACAACCTGATGATGGGTGGGGTATTCGAGGGCAAGAGTTGGGCCTACTACGAAACCAACGGTGTAGGCTCCGGTGGCAGACCGTTGCAGGATGGTGTTAACGCCGTGCACACCAATATGACTAACACGATGAATACCCCAATAGAGGAAATCGAGAGAAACCTACCCCTCCTATTCATTAGATATGAGGTAAGGCCGGACAGCTGCGGGGCGGGGATGTTCAGGGGCGGATGCGGCTTAATAAGAGCATTCCAAGCCCTAAGCACACTAACCGTTACAATACTCGCGGAGCGGGGAAAGCGTGGTGCGTGGGGACTTAACGGTGGAAAAGAGGGGTCACCCACCAAGGTGTATGTAATTAGAAACGGGAAGAGAAGAAGGGTGAACGTGAAGGCTACCCTAACCCTCAACAGGGGTGACATACTCGAGATACGGACAGCTGGAGGCGGCGGCTACGGTGACCCCCACCTAAGGGATAAAACACTCATCCAATCGGACATCTTAAACGGATATATAACCCCCAAATACGCTGAAAAGCATCACGGCTATAAGCAAAAATAGATGGGTCACCCAAACACTACTTGTGGCTAAGCTAGACGCTGGATCGGATAGCTTCCGCATATGCGCACTGATTCGCTCACGGCTGGTAACCTCCCCAGACACCTCTCCACGTTCGGCTCATCCAAACAGCCCTCGAACTCAAGTAAGAAGTAGTATTGCCACGCTAATCCACGAAGCGGTCTAGAGTATATCATGGTGAGGTTGATTCCCTCCGCGTAGAAGGCTTCCAAGAGCTTCAGTAGGCCACCGGGTCTATGGGGTACCGTGGCTAAAAGCATGGTTCTATCACCGCTTCGCGTGATCTCCTTCGAGATAACACCGAACTTCGTGATGTTGTTATCCTCCTGTAACCCATCAGCAATAATTTTCAAACCATAGAGCTGCGCTGCCACCCTCGAACAAATAGCTGCACCATATTCATCCTTTGCGGCAAGCATCGCGGCATGGGAAGTGCTCTCCACGGGGATGACTTCAGCCTCAAGAGAGTTAAGCACATCCCTCCGAACCTCCCTGATGGCGTGGTGATGAGAGTAAACCCTCTTAAAACCGCGGTCACCGTTCACCGAGGCCAAAACAAGGTTTATCCCAAGCTCAATAACCCTGTTCACATACACGTCTCTACGACTAAAAAGATTATCAAGCGTTTCATTAACGGGCCCCTCAAGACTGTTCTGAATCGGCACAACACCCAAACGCCCAACCCCAGAGCCAACAGCCTCGAAGACACCGCTTATACTCTTGGATTCAACGAGATTCGACCCCAAACTCAAGGCCGCCTCATAAGTGAAACTTCCCCTAGGACCTAAATAGTAAATTCCAAGTGGATCACACAAAACTCAGACAATAAAATATAAATTCTTCGCAGATTCTCGGATCCTGTCCGGATAAGGAGTCATACGTGTCACCTCCACTCGGTGTACCAGTGGATGAATAGTTCGAGGAGGCCCACGAGCGGGGCAAAAAGTGTCTTCTTTGGGTTGATGTTATTACAGAGCACCCGTGTCCTGTCTTTGAGGCAGCCGAAGACTCCACGGAGCTTCGAAGCCCTAAGGTCTAGTAGACGCGGCTGTAGAAGCCCGCCCGGGTCACGGCGTCAAGGTACCAAGGACCCCTACCCGTGAGTATAACTGGGTCGCCCGTAGAGACACTTCCCCCTCAACCTCCGCAGGAATCTGAGGGTGTTATCTGCTGTCCGGGTGAGTGAGACCCAGAACCAGATGAGCCGCTTGGTGTGTGCTTCGACTGCCACCCGCACGTACAAGGGTCTCTCATTACACTCCACCACGAGTCCACAGCGATCACCTAGTGCCAGCTAGGTGTAGCTTCAAATCGAAGTTAGTTCCCCCGCAACCTTCTTAACTCAACCCTCTGAGTGCGCTCAACTTCTAGATGTACTCTGATTCGGGAGCACCCTTAACGGTCTAGAGGTTTCCCCGAGGCTAAACCCAAAGCGTTGAGCGATACCACAACCACTTCAGGTACGTGAAAACTCCTTCTTCTTATTACTCCAAAAACCGCTTGAATTCCCAAAGAATACGAGTGTATATGTCCGCACATGGTGTGCTTCCCGGCTGGCCAAATCTTGCGAGGGCTACCCATCACGTTTAAGACCTGAATTCCATCGGTTTTTGTGTGAAGATTGGATGAGGGAACCGTATCTTAGCCATGTACATCAGGTCTGATGAATAGCCTCAACACTTAATCAGCCCAGAACGCAAATGTTGCAATTCAAACCAAAAAGTTCAGTTGTTCAATTTCTGACGCCAAGAAGGTAGCATCGCGTGCCTATGCATCCTTGATTGAAATGACCAGATATTCTTGGCCGGCGCAGGTGCGCAGGCCAGATACCAGTACGGCGCCGTTTGCGAGGGAGACGTTAGGTAAAGTGTCTAGTGGGTAGCTGGGCATGTATGTCCAGTTACGTTCAACCGTCTGGTTCGCGTAGGATACCGAGAACTCTAGCGTGGGCAGCGTCTGGAGAACCGTGAGGTTCCCTACGGTATGCATGCCCGCCTGCCGCCACATTATTACGGAGAAGCTGACCCCATCCCACACTATCGACCCATGCGACCAGTTCCAAGAATCCACTTCTTGGGTGATGTTGATATAAGTGGTAGTGTACCCGTTATTTTGTGTGGGGGAAGAAAGCGGCTGAGTGCTGATACACTGCGAGGATTGCTGAGCCTCTCTGGCTTCCCCAACCGGGGAAGTTGGTGGCGTGGTTATCTGAGTGACGCGCAACTGATTCGAGTAAGCGGCTCCAACCAGCAAAGCGGTAATCGCGACGAGTACAAATAGGGTGAGCAAAATTGCTGTTTTCATAATAACGCCACCCTTTACGGGACGCACGCTGGCAAACTAGAGGGAATAGTGCCGGGAGTGCTGGTAAAGTACTGAATGTAGGTATAGGGGCAACCGCTCAAATATCCTAAGTTTGCAGTGCTTGGTGGAGCGGCATAACCTCCGCTGTTCTGCGTTTCGTAAACGCTCACACTACTTGGGAACCAGACATAGATATAGAGGGTATTACCTGAGGGTGCAACCTTCCAGACATAGGTCAGGTCAGTATCCCATGCAGAACCAGTGGTAAACGTCCCCGAGCTTGAACCTTCGATTATAGCGCCAATCGGACCACTAACCGAGGTGGCACCATCGCTGCCATCTGGAAAGTCATAATAGTTGGTTGTCCCGTTGGGGAATGTCCATCCTATGACCCAAGTGCCTTGATATACGTATATCACAACTCCAACCCAATCGGACTGAGATGTAATAGCTTGGTACGCGAATTCATTCGAGCCAGAAGGAGGACATGTGACACCTAATCCGCCCGGTGACCCCACCCACCAACCTTCATATGTTGTGCTACATCCACTACCCCAGTAAGTAAATCCGCCTTGCCAGAAGTTTCCAAGATTGTCTGTCAAGCCTATCCAAAAACTAAAGCCGCTAGGATTTGATCCTCCGTCAAATATCGTTATGTTAAAGCCGCCACCATACATCGTTTGCCCAGAGCTGTATTGTATGCCGTATTGCCAGGGTGAATCCCCTCCTATGGCGGGGAAGGCATCAGTGGGCGAGGTGGTAGTGTTGAGCGGATAGGGAGGTTTTAGAGCGACTTCCTCAGCCTTGTAAGTTCTTCCATGAATTTTCACCAGGCCTACCCCTAGGATATGCCCATTGACAGGTGGAGCTAGGGCATTAACATCGAGAGTTATGGGCGTAAATATTATAAAAGATATTACAAACAAGAGGGCGAAGATTTGTAATGTTTTGACCATGATTAATATACTCGTAGGGGATATATATATTACTAGACTGCTAGGACCCTGTCCGGATAGGCACTCACTCCCGCACCTCCACTCTGTGTACCAGTGCACGAATAGTTCTAGGAAGTCTATGAGTGGTCTTAAGAGTGTCTTCTTGGTGTTGAGGACACTATACAAGACCCTAGTCCTGTCTTTGAAGCTGTCCCAAAGCACTCAACTGCTCTTCGAGTTGCGAATGTCTTGTAGACTTGGTTGTAGAACCCAGCTCGAAGTATGGCGTCACGCCACCAGGGACCCCTATCCGTAAGTATGACAGGATCGCCGAGACACTTCTTCTCAGGCTTCGGAGGAATCGGTGCATGTTGCTTATCGTTCGGGTGAGTGAGGAGCCGAACCAACCAGATGAACTACCCCGTGTAGGCATCCAATACCATCCAAACATAGACCGGTCTCCCACTATACTTCACCACACTCTCGTCGACCGCGACCCCCGGGTGCTCACATGCGCGGCGCCACCTCGAAGCTGTGTTTTCCCTCGAAAACTCTTTTCACCCAGTCCTACGAGTACGCCCGACTTTGAAAGTGGCTCCGAGATTGTCATAAAGAGCGCCGAGGTTTTTCGTGAGGCCCAATCAAAAGGCGTAGAGCAGCATCCCCCACCAATCACCTTGGATCCGCGAGAACCTCTTCTTATTCCTCTTAAAAACGTTTAAATCCCTAAAGAGTGTAAAGATGCCCCTGCGTGGTGGGCTCCACGATCTCTCACAAATTCCAGGCCGTGGCGCCCACCGTGTTTAAGCCTTATCCAGACACCATCGCGCGTAACCAAAAAAATAAATATATCTTCTTTACCATATTTCTCATGAGTTATAAAGCAATCGTCCAGGCCCTATTTTTGGGATTACTGGTAGCGATTGTTTTAAGTGCCCCTCCGCTTGGGGTTGTCAGCGCAGCAAACTCTCAGGGCAGTAACCCCGAGTCCTGTGTTGCTTCCAACGCTACCCAGGACACAAGCGCTGACGGTTCTATGTACGTAGGAGCTTCGGCGGCGTACAATTTCTGCAGCAACGCGAACGCAGGTGTATCCTATTTCACCGCAAACTTTGGTGGGAAATACGTATATTCTCTTACGATAGTCTTATGCGGCCAGGTGAGGCAGCTGCCGCCTGCACATAATCTCGCATACGGATACGCGCTATCCTCAGTATGCGCTGGTTTTGTTGCGATTAATCTTACTTTCGGCCAGTCGTTCAGCTATACCTATCCGAGTGAAGCGGGACCAATAGCCGTCAACACAACGGGCTGGAGTGGCAACTGCGCTAACTTCTACACAGGTAGTGCGTGTGTGGCCACGACCCTCGCATCCGCGCCGATAACGCCTTAGCCAATAGCGCCCTCCCGGGGTGGGCTATCGTCTTGGGTTCGAGGGTCCTGCCACATCCTTTTCTGAGCTTTGCGGCCATCCTGCTCCTTGCCGTGGCGGTGTTCGGGTCAACGGGTGTTCACGCATCAGTCACAGTTGTGAACGAATCCGGCTACCCGTGGCTCGTGCGGGGCGCATACGCCGACTATAGGAGCGCGCAGGTCGGGGAGCCTCCGAGCTTTATAGAACCAAACGGCTCGGTGCTCATAGGCCTGAGTGGCCACAGCTATGGTACAGTCACCCTAAACTGGAGTGTCATATCTAGGGAGGGGAACATTGTCCTTCTCCTCATCCGTTTCTCGGCGCGCGGTTGCGAGAACCCTAACATGAAGTTCGCCCAAGGGGATAAATGCGTCAAGTTTTCCTACAATAGGAGCCTCACCGTTTCGGTGAACCTCACCGACGGTGAAAGCTATGTGAACGGCTCCATGGAGGGTGTGCTCAACTTCTGGGAGCCCCCGCTTCTGAACGGTGGCGAGGTTGCCGCCGGAACAGTGTTTTTGGCGGGTAGGGCGGTGAACATCTACGACACTGTGAGCTCAATAACGGATTATAGGCCTATTCTCCCAGTCAACGTCTCGGGTAAACCCTTCAGTGGTGTGGTAAAATCCTACGAGACCACGCCGACACAGTTCGGTGTGGGTGGAAGTTTCAGGTATGCTTGGCTCAACTCGAGCGGCGGCGCTGTGATAATCGGTAACCAGACCCCCCCTTGGAGCCCCCTCGGCCCCTCAGGGACATATGACTACTATAACGGCTTGGCGCTGCAGTTTGAAGCCCCAGACTACCCCGTGAACCAGACGGTTTGCAGCCTCACTAACGGCGGCGTGTCAAACTGCACGTACACGTCGTACTCCACCACGCTTGGAGCCTTCTTCCACGTTTCGGAGGCCAACATGGCGCTCGTGTCCACTAACGTGCAGCTACTACCGTCGAGCGGCCAAGGTGTACCCCAAGTGCTGTGGCTGGCTCTAGCCTCCGTGGGTGGCATCGCGGTGATAACTTCTGCCTTGGGGTACGTGAGGCTGAGGAGAAGGGAAACCGGGCGGCGTTCCGCGCCTAGCTGAGGGGTTCCCACTTGAAGATAAGCCTAAGGGGTGTGAGCAAGAGTTTCGGGTCAACCCATGCTTTGAGGTCGGTTACACTCGAGTTCTCCGAGGGGGTAAACCTCCTACTCGGGCCGAACGGGTCGGGTAAGACGACGCTCATAAACGTTTTGGCCGGGATCACATACCCTGACAGTGGGACTATTACGATAGATGGTTTAGAGTTCAGGGCTGAAAGAAGGGGCGAGTGGAGGAAGGGTGTGAGACTCCTAACATCTCGAATGGGTTTGCTCTCCGACAAGCCGGGCTACCCCCCCAACTATTCGGGGCTAGACCTGCTACGCTTCAGTATCCCCCCAGAAGCCGACCCCGACGACGCCAAGGAGTGGCTACATGAGATAATAGGAACCCTTGAAATGGAGGGCTACATCAGCCGACGTATAGCGGGCTACTCAAGCGGTATGGTTCAGCGTCTCGGGGTTGCCGCATCACTGGTCGCCCGACCATCACTCATACTGTGGGACGAGCCCATCGCGAATCTGGACGCAAAGTCGAGGCTCGCGGTGGTGGAGCTAGCCAAGAAGGTGGTGTCGGCTGGCTCCACCCTAATCGTGGCTTCACACATTCTCGCCGAGTTTGAACCCGTCACCAACTGGCTGGGTATAATGCGCCTCGGAGAAATGGTGGTGAGTGGTACGATCGACGAACTTGGTGGGACTACTGGGACCTATTTGGCCGAGACAGACTCACCGGTTGAGCTCGCTAGGGTGCTGCTGGAGCACGGTGTGGTGAAGAGTCTCACGCTGGGCCCTGACTCCGTGCGCTTTGTGATGGAGGAGAACCGGGACTTCGCATTAGAGAGTCTCATAGGTGGTTCGGGGATTAGGGTGCGCTCGCTCAGAAGGGAGCTGATGAAGCCCTCGGAAATCTACAGGAAATACGAGGCGGTTTAGAGAATGCGTACCTTCCTCCGTGTGCTTGAGTGGACCTTTAGGAATGACTTCGTGGAGCCCTTCATAGAGATAGTACTTTTTATCATCATCTTTATAGCTGCGAGCAGCACCTTCATAAATCCAGGCGGCAACACACAGATATTTAGCAGTCTCACGTGGAACCTCATATATATCATAGTCATCCTGGTGGGCATAGGCGGGGTGCGGAGCTATTCACTCGGACTGGAACGGGGCGAAGTCGTTAGGCAGATGTCTTCGTTGCGGCTCACAAGAAGCGGATTTCTGTGGCGAAAGTGGCTCTCCCTATACCTGATTTTCGCCTCTATGCTCCTCATCACGGATGCGATAATCTTCTTCGAGGACTTCGGATTCTTCCCCAACCCCACACTTGCATCCAACTGGGGTTCCTTCGGCCTTCTTACCTGGGTGTTCATGGTGCCTGAGCAACTCGCCCTCTTGGTGTTCCTAAATTCACTGGTAGCAATCCTCTCACTTGTCTTTAGGAACACCACCGTGTCACTCCTCATTTACTTTGTGTACACCTTCCTCGGTGTCTCCCTGTACACGGTGAGCCATTTGGGGGTGGCATCATACCTTCAGCTGGGCTATGGGGACTACCAGATTGTGAACACCGCCTCGGATCACTACTTTTACCTCCTCTACCAACCCTACAACACGATCGGCCTACGCGTAAGCGCACTCAACGCCGCATTCTATGTAGGGGTTATCTACAGGGTGGTGGGCGGCTTAATCATGCTCGTACTCGCCGCTCTGCGTTTCCGCGGGATGGACTTGGATTGAGGTGGGCGCGGTGAGGTTAGCTGTTCGCGTGGCACTACTCGTATTGGTTACCGGCTTAGGGATCATCGCCGCAGCTCTCCACACGCCGGCGCAATCGGCGACGCAGCCCTCCACCGCGCTTACACCAGCGGCGTACACGAGCTTCCCAGAAGATTACGCGTATTTCCTACACCCAGGGGAGGCTTCAATCTCTGTGTCCAAGCTCAACGCGAGTGCTAGGCTCGTTGTGCTTCCGCTTAACGGCGAACTCGAAACGGGTAACCCCATCGTGAACGTCTCGGTAACGGAGAAAGATATCGTGGTGTTCACAGTGCCTTTTAGGGGCTTCTACATGGTGGAGTTCATCCCAGCAGACAATCAAACCCTTCTGGTGTCCTACGTGGTCTACCAGAGAGGCCCACCGCTCGACATGCTCTATGCTGGTAGTGGTCTACTCGTCGTTGGCAGCGCGCTCACCATGTATTTGGAGATATCCTTAAGAAATAGGCCTCATTCGTCTTTGAAAGCCTCTTAATCACGAATGGACTAGCTTGGAAATCCATGGGAGTTTGTAGTACTCAGGTAACATCCTCATTGATTGACCTCTAAAACCAAATAGCTGTTACGCCGCCGATCCTCGAGAGGCTATGGAACCGCCGGAAACCTCGAGCCGCAAAGTTTATGATAACTTATGACGGCGAGGTAGGATAGGGCCCACGCGTCTTAGGCGTGTAGTAAAAGTGAACCGAGCTGGGCGCGGATTTTTTATCCACTTAGTATCCTTATCATTTGGAGCCGATTAGACCAAGCGCCCTGTTGAGGTGCTGACTGTAGCACAATCACTTGGGGGCTAAAATTCGGGCTTGGAGTGAGTCTTGAGCCTGCTAGCAGCCAAGAGGAAAAGCTGGGTATATTAGGGTCGCAGACACCGTGTTAAGCGCCTCCTTCACAGCTATGAAGCTACGGATCAAAGCAAACGTGGTCCCAACCATGAACAGTGGTAGCACGGTTACCACTAGAAGCACCTCGAGAATCAAGGTCACTGTTCCTTTTGCCCTGATAGGGGAAATGCTCCTTCCTCATTGGGGGATACATTGGGCACCCCTACTTTATATACGACATACGTGAATTCTCTATGGTAACCGGTAATCCTATGATGCTGTTAGTCCTGATGGGGATCGAGCCCACCCCGTTGATTGCTGTCAAACTCACTGACGTGACGTCGGAGGGATTTTGCACTGGGTTTTGGCCGCTCTGGGATGGGTAATCGGTATATTGTCAGCTCCTCTGTTTGTGGCCATCTACTCTTCAGTTCCCAGCCTCTCAACGGGAGGTGGTTGTGGATAGATGGCCCGCTGGGTTCATGAATAGCTTACATAAGTATATGGGCGCCGTCGGTTCCTTACACCATTAGGTAATGGCCTACGAATCACGTAACTAGGCGCTAAGCTTTGTTATCTGTAGGTTACCAAACATTTGGCATCATCAAGATAATGTGATTATGAAAGCTCAGTAGTTAGGCAGGCTTAAAAACATTTAACCGTAGACTAACATTTTTGACCTATAACAATAATTAGATGGATATATAAGGCTACGTAATTCAGTATTTACAGTGAAACTATTCCGCTAAGACATATTAAGATCCGTACTACGATGTCTAGGTTGGGGTTAACCATCAACGTGTTTTAGACGGTAGTATTGTGTTTACGCTAGATGAGTGATACTTAAGGCGGAGATGTGGGTAGAAGGAGAAACGCCCCCGGGAAGTTGGGGTTGCCTACAAAAAATGGGGGGTTTGTTCCCTAAAGAGTGATATTAATGTAGTCTGAATTGTTGAGTGGGCCTTCAATGTTGTGGCCGGGATAATTATCGATGAGGTTATACTGTGTAAAGTTGGGGAAGTAAAATGGGGCGAGTACGAACAATGTGAACATTATCTTGGCGGTCTTACACGATTGGTTGTTGAAGGGTAGCTTAGACATGTTGATCACATATAGGTATCTAGTCATGAGGGGGTGAGTATATGTACCTAATATCACTGAGGCTGGGTAGAAGAAGCCAGTTTCACTAAAGGTTTGGCCTGAGCTATAGAGGCCTGTTCCACTGGTGTACACCGAGTTGGGTGCGCCAACATAATATGTCAGATTGGGGGGTATAAACGTCTGGAAGGCGTCAACCACGTATCCTTCACTAGTGACAACAGGTTGGGAGAAGTTGAGGGGGTTCACCGCCCAAGTGTGGTTTAGGGGTCCGTTCGGTAGCATGTTGCTATCTTCTCCAAAAGCGTATAGCTCGTTTCCAACCCTCATGAACACGGCGAGCAGGTTTGTCCCCCTTGAGGTTATGTTGCCGTAGGGGCTACCGTACAGGTTCATTACCTGTATGTAGATTAGGAGTAATCCATCCTCCACGCCCATCTCAACTAGCGCAGGCTAATTCAGGTAGCTATTGTTTGAATAATAGTCTCCACCATACATCTCGGGGTTCATATACTGGTTCTTGGGAAACCTGAAATTGAACAGGATCTCCGCGGAGGTGTTAAAGTTTGGTGGAAGTGAAAACAGTGAGTCATACTCTTGGTATAACTCCTCAATCGGCGCACTCCCATTCCTATCCAGCGCATTTTTTAGGAAGTGAATCTGCTCGGGTGAGTAGAACGCTTGACCCACGTGGAGCCCCGCTCCACAAGTGGCTCCAACAACCTGCGTGGAGGTTGAAGTGGTCGACGCGGTCGTCGACGGCGAGGTCGACGTTGACATGCTTGACGACCCAGTAGGAGGCTGGGTACTCGGTAAACGGTGCGCCGTGAAGCTTGAGCCAAGCTCATATCCTGAAATAAGACCCACTATTAGGGCAACCACAACAAAGGCCACCACAAAGGATGTATTCAAAAATAACACCCACTAGTCAACCTGCGGGCAAACTCCCTGACCGTAATACCACACATGAACTTCTAACCCTTCTTGATAAATAACATAGCACTGGTCATACGGGCTACTGTTATGGATAGTGACACTAACACTTAATGTCGTGCCACTTTGAACACCCATTTCGGTGGTGAGAGTCGCTCCGAAAGCGCTCACGCTTGACTGTGGATCCATCACCACGGTTGCGGTTAGGGGTAGAAGATAGGTTTGGTTATGATCACCCGCTATGGTTACGTATGGATCCTCGCCTTTCGCTTGAGCCTCACTAATACCCTGCGCCATAGACATATACTCTTTAACGTTATCGGTTGAAGGAAGTCTGGTCGTGTAAGCCTGGACATAGATTATAGTGTTCCCGTTTACATCCTCAACCTTAAAAGAATTCACACCCTGTATGTAGGTTCCATACGGAGTGTTACCATACTCTTGAAAGCCCGGTTGTAACACCTCCGTTGTGCCCACACTGCCGTCGGCCGCAGTCCCAAGGAAACCGTCACTTATACCACCAGATATTTGGGCGTTAACGCTAACCTCCAAGTTAGCGGTCAAATTAATCGAAACGGTAACGTTTGTTGAATCGGGAAACTCGTAGAGTAAGTATATGTTTTCGGGTTGCTCCCAGACGGGCACCGTAACAGTTGATGTCTGACCAATACCTTTTACAACCGCTATTTCTGGCCCATTTGTGTAGGACTGCCAATAGTAGTAGGCATTGTACACGCATGAAGTTGTTGTGAGAGACCAGTGACCCGTTGAGTCGGTTTCAGCGTATCCACCCGAACCTGTAAAGGGGTATACTGCTACTAAGTGAACCCATACACCACCCAACCCCTGACCCTCCTCGTTATACACCACACCGCTATAAGTTAGCTGACCACTGCACGGGATATAGATTCTGGGTAAAGCTTGAACTGTGCTCGAAAGGATTAAGACCCCCACGAAAAGAAGTAAACCGCAGACAGCTAGCCGGCGCACAAATTTCTAACTGCCTGTATAAATAAATATTTTTCGGATGTAAGAGTTATCTCTGGATAGTCGTGTGAGCAACCTAGCGGCTCAGCCCCACCACAACCCCCCCACGATATAAGCCGAGTGTAAACCAGAGGGGGAGAAAGATCGTGGTATACCAAATTAGTTATCCTGGAAGGATCAAAACACTTGCTACCTTTTATAACCTTTCCAAAACCTTGTGCTTCGGGGCGGGGTGGCTCACCTTTTGAGTCTCAGAATTAGTGGTGCCAGCGCTAAGAAGTTGAATGCACCCATCAGGGCGTAAACCATGCTTACACCCCTACCGAAGACCGCGGAGTTCAGGTCGCCCTGAACTGGGAGCCCTGCGAATAGGTTTTGAAGTTCGCTTCTTGGAGCCACTGTTGCTAGGACGACGAATATTAGACTTATACTGAATAGGGAGCCCACGTTATAGATGAGTGTTGCCATACCTGAGGCGACGCCTCGACGTGTGGGTTGAACAGAGTTCATGATGGACGCTATGTTTGGGGCCACAAACATGCCGTTACCAGCACCGGAGAGTACCATGCCGACCACTAGGTGGGAGTAGGCGGGTGAAGGTGTGGATGAGAAGACCGCTAGTAGGGCTAAGCCCACAGAGCCCACGATTAGACCCGCCGTGACAAAACGTGTTGGACCATATCTATCCGATAGGTATCCGCTTAGAGGGCCGGCGGCCACGAATGCTAGTGAGTATGGTAGCATGAGTATTCCAGCCCTATAGGCGTCGTATAACAGGACGCCCTGGAAGAATATGCTGAGGTTGAGGGTTACCCCACCCCTAGCGATCGATGAGAAGAGATTAGCGATTATCCCAGAGGAGAAGACTCTGTTCTTGAATAGTCTGAGGTCCATCATGGGGTAAACAATCCTTGTCTGGGCGTAGACGAATAACACGATTAGGATTAAACCTATACCCATAATCACGGTGTCATACTCACCCCAACCAGAGAAGGCTCCGAAGGTCAAACCGTAGAGGACTAAACCCACACCGGGAGCGAAGAGGAGGTTCCCCAGCACGTCGACGCCCTCCCTCGTGTGAGCCTGAACACTTAGCTCCCTGAGGCGGAAGTATGCCCAAACAGTTGAGAAGCCACCCACAGGTATGTTTATCCAGAAGATAGAGCGCCACCCCAGCGTCTGGGTTAGGACGCCCCCAATTGTTAAGCCAATAACGGAGCCCATTATCCCAACCACTTGGTTTATACCGATAGCCCTACCACGCTCATTGGATGGGAACGCATCCGTGAGTATGGCGTTGTTGTTTGCGAATATCAGCGCGCTACCAAGACCCTGAACTATCCTGAAACCAACAAGCGTGGCGCCGTTAGGTGAGACGCTGCAGAGCGCGGAGCCAACTGTGAACACAGCGAAACCCAGGTTATACATCTTCACCCTGCCAAAAATATCCCCGAAGCGCCCCAGCGTCAGCAGCATGACGGCTGCCACAATCGAGTACCCAAGTATTATCCAAACACCATCAAACGCGGATGTGCCAGGCAGCTCCCGAACGATTGTGGGTAGGGCTAGAACCACTATGTTGGAGTCCAAAAAAGACATAAACGATGCTAGAGTAGTGTTAACCAGAACCATGTATTTGTACTCCAAAACAGGTCGAACCCTTCTTCCCTACTTGTCTACATTGTACATGGAGATAATGGGTGCAACTAGGCAGCAGACTGATACAACTTTTCTACGGGCTTTTTAAAGTTCTTGGGTTCTACGATACAAGTTTAGTTATTTTTCTTTGTCTTTTGAGTAGTTAAGGTATGAGTAGTATGGGGCGTCGACATTCATCCTCCAGAACTCTGCGAATATTTCTCCATAATGGTGTATTACCTCGATTGGGACGTGGTAGAGCACCTGCTCTAGTGTGTACACCGACACTCTGCCGTCTGGGTACACACGTCTGACCTCCCTCTTTAAATCCTCAGGCTTGAGTCTTCTAAAAAGCTCCAGTGTTTTCTGATCCACCTCACGCATATACTTCCTTACATCATCCAAGCTTTTGAAGTCATCAAATTTGACCTGCGCCTCACCCCTACCCGCCGCCCGGTAGTGTAGCCAGTTATCCTCGACTAGAACGGTGTGAACCAACACATCCTTTATACTATAGAAACTCAACTCCCTGTTCTTAGTAAACTCCTCCTGCGGCATCTTCTCAAGCGCGGAAACAATCTTATCCCTCTCTCGCTTAAAGTAGTCGAAAAGCTCCTCGTAACCAAGCATAACAACTAGTCATGAGGTTCAAATATATTTCTTACGTCGAAAACAGCAGATTGAAAATCTACAAATCTGGGTTTTCGATTCAGCAAATAACTGGGATACTGTTAAATTCTAATCATAGTCAGGTTAGTCGGGTAACGGTTATTCTAATCTACTGTACGACATGATGTCAAGGACTTTAAGTGGTCTTATTTTTATGAGCACACGTGGATACCTCATGAGCTCTTCGAGCGTGGTGGACCATTGATTCTCCGGTACATATTTTTCCACGATCCTCTGGGTCACATCCCTTACACCCTCATGGATAAGCTCAGCCGAACCCTCCACTATCACCCCCTCATAGGGTGGAGTATCCGTGTCCACGATCAACGCAACACGTGGGTTCCTCATAATATTCCTCACCTTTAAGCGGTCAACGGATGTGGACACCCAGAAAAATCCCTCATCAAAAAGAAACCAGACAGAGGAAACATGGGGTACACAATCCGCTGAGACAGTTGCAAGCCTAAGTAGAAGAGGCCTCGAAAGCAAACCAATAACTTTAGGATCCCGCAAATCCACTTTAACCATAAAAAAGCACTTTTTGCAAAGCTTAATACAAGAAGTTCACTGCTTGACCGTCTGAGTAATGCTAACCCTCTTCGGCAGCACCGCGCCCACCGCAGCGATAACAACCCCTATTATGGCGATAATGATTGGAATCGTTCTAAAAGTGGGCGTTATACCAAGTATACCAGCGAACATCACAATAAGACCCAACACAAAAATCCCACTACGCATAACTATAATTCTAGCTACGATAATAAAAACTTTTGGGTAAACCCACGCTCAAAAATAAACAAAACCCCTAAGTCGCCCGATCCCTACCCCTATGACGGGAAAACAAATCTGAAACTCAGCTCAGCCGCCGCCAAGATGAATAGAACCGTGAAAGTCGCCGAGAACACCAAAACCACCCAGTCAGCAAGATTCACCCAAACCATACCCATCACACCCCAGTACGCGTATAACTCCAATTACCAATTGGGTTGCTCCCATATATGTAACTATGCAGAAGAGGTGATGCCCGGGTTAGGTTACGGTGTGCGTGGCCTCCAAGCTTGGAAAAGCGTTATCCGGACACCACCGCAGAAGATGGATCCCTGTTCCTGCCAGCCGAGGACAGGGTAATAAAAATACGTATGAGCATTACCGCTATAACTGGAGGCGTTTGATGGATATCCGTTTACACCGTACACACCGTAACTAGTAGTACCCTGTTCAATATTTCATTCGTAAACATATGTGTTCTAGTTAGGGGGTTATGGATAGTGGCTCACGACTTGGTTCGTTGTTAAGTCACCCTCTATGTACGCCTCAATCCAGTAGACCCACAGCTCCTGCCCGTTGCCGGCATAATCGGCAATGTAGGCCTCAGCATAGAACGACTGGTAGACGTCGTCCGATGAGTTAGTCGACCCCGTCCAATTGAACGTAACTAAAAGGTAGCCTCCATGCCCATCTGGAAGCTTGTGCAATTCTTTGCCGCTAAAGATCCCTACCCGATGAGCCGCTCCATGAGCCGCGAAAACATGTGGCAATACAAAAAATAGGCCAGCGAACATCACAATAAGACCCCTACGGAATCACTTACTGCCATGTCAATCTGCCAACATGGAACGGCTTTATTGGTTGCCTAAGATTCATGCCAAAAGGCTACATCAACTGTGGCGCATGCTTACATGCATTCTACAAGAAGGCATTTCAGATGGGTGCTCTAGCGGTCAACCTAAAAATTCCGTCATACCGAAACCAACACGCACCGCGGAGGAGGTCTCCATGCGTGTATACTGTTAAACATCCGCTGCGTGGTGCACAGGGGGCCAGAGAGTGTTGTAGGCGATAGTTACTTATTTATAGAATTAGGGTGCTTGTTTACTTTCAACATTCAGCGTGGATAACCCCCTATACTTGTGCTCCAGCTGTGATACTTCAGCCTCAGCGTAAATCATGATTAAAGTGGAAGAAATCAGCGGTAAAAGTATATATGTTGTGACCACTTCTGAGTCAAAGACTAGGCCGATAACTATTAAAATTAAACCTGACAACCCGTAGTAGAAGTATGGACCCTTACCGCGCAGAGTGGATACCACCAGGTAGCAGCCCGTTATAAAAGCGGAGATTGCGGCGCCCACCAAGAACACCACACTAGTGTTTGTTACTCCGAGGAAACCGAAGTCGTATATTATTATGGTGCCAAGAACAATGGAGGATCCAGCTAGGATATTACTCATTATGAGATATTCGAATGTATAGCCAGCGAGTAGTGTTATAATGTACGCAATTCGGAGCCCACCTTTACTAGTCACTATGCGGCGCCCACCGACGACCGTGTACGCTAACCCCGCAAGCGTGCCCAAGTATGGCTCCAGAGAGGCGGAGCCACCCGCAAGGCTCGAACCCGAGGGGACACCGTAGTTGGCTGTCAACACGTTACCCAATATATAGAGGAAACCCAAAACCGTTGTGAGGATCATGGGTATGAGGGGTAGGCTGAACCAGCTTGGTCTAACCGCTAAGCGGAGAAATGCTATAACTAGGCAGGCAACCACGCTTAGAAGCAGTGTTAGGGTCTCAGGTGGCGGGGAGTTAACCGGGTTATCCAGCCCAGCGGACAAGTGCTGGATATCCATCACGATGGATGTTATAGTAGCCACGAAGAGGAACAACATGTAGGTCTTCCCTGTTTTGGTTTCTATCTTTGTTAGAAATAGAGAGGCTAAGAGGGTTGTGGGTACAAGTAGTGTGAGGAGGCTGAAAGCCTTACCTCCCACAATATAGATCACCGTGAGTATTGGGGCTATTTGCTGTATGTTTACACCCGCTTCACCAAGCGGTAGAACCGCTGCGAGGAACTCCCTATTAAATATAGCCTCAACCAGTATAATTGTGAAAGTTAGGTAAAAAAAGGTGTTAGTGTTTTGATTCTCTCTTCGCTCAATTCACTCAACCAATCTATTCCGAAGCACGTAGACCACTAGGGCACCTATAATTGGGACACCTGTTTCAACGAGCTGACCTAACTGGAGGGGTGAGTGGGCGGCGCTGTCAGGTGGCTGAATGTACACGTTCCACCATAGTGAAATCGATTTGAAATCAACGGATTCACCTATCGCCCCCTGGAACCATGCGAAGGCCACGTGGTACACTTGTCCAGGTGCGAACTGCACTTGGTAGTGTGACTCCCCGCTACCACCGGGGATACACGAGCTCACACCCGTGGTGTTAAAGGTGCGCGCGAACTCCAAGCTCAGATAGGTCTGACCATTGGGTGCAACCGACAGGCTGTCACCAGTGCCCACCACGGATGGGTCCCAGAGCTCGCTTGGCGAATAGTTACCCTGCAACCAATCCCAGTTGGAGATGGATGGGTTGTTGAGTGCTGGGAAGGTTGTCACAAATGGAATACCACCTATATAGTAGATCGAGGAGCCATTCACATACATGTCAGCCACGAGTCCTTGGTGTGGTAGATAGCCCAGGTTCAATGGGTCCTTATAGGAGGGGCAGTGTGTATAGTTTGCAAGCGTCCAGCTAGCGCCACTCAGGCTACGGAGTATACCAGCGTAGCCCAAGTCCAATGTATTGTTACTCCTCGGGTTACTGTTCCAATGCCACACTTCGACTGAGCCAGCGGATATGGCTCCACTCGTACCCAGCTCCATGTGGGGCGTGTACGCCACCTTGAACCATGTACTGGGCACACCGCCCAGATCCCACATCACGGCCACACGCAGCGGGTACACATAGGTATCGTTATGGTAGAGGTTCACATACTCAGCGGTGTCCTCGGGGTAGAATAGGTTGTAGGCAGCCTGAGCCCAGTTTGTGTTGTTTAAGCCATCTGAGACAAACTGTTGAAGCGAGTTCACAGTGACCAAACCCCTACCGGGGATATTCGCTGTTATGCTGATGGACCTTATCTGGATGGGTAGACCGTTGTTGAGTGGGTTCCCATATACGTCGATGGCCCCACTAACCCATCCCGTGAGCACACCATTCGTGGTGTTCACGTATATTGTGATCGGGTTACCCATTGTCTCACCTGGCGGATAGGATATCTCACGCTGCTGGTAGCTTATTGGCACAGAGTACACGTTGGTGTACGACTCGTTAGCAGTATTATAGGTTATATTCACGAAGTATGTTGATGTGGGGAAGAAGTTGAAGGGAGCCCAAATCCTTCCCTGAGGTGTGAGCTCACCGCTCGGACCCTGGTAGGAGGTGGCTATCTCGCTCTGTGTGCCAAGCACCACACCATACGTGAGCACGATTATGTAGGGCACACCGTCCACATACGTCCACGCCATCTTCACCTTTATGCTCTGAGTGTGCCCAGCTATGGATCCAGGTGCGGGTACTGTGGGCACGAGTGGCACAGTTGTCCAAGGTATGCTGGCCCAGAAGAACTCTTGGCCTGGGTGGCCTAAATCAATCTGTGCGTTTGGCACATAGTAGGCGGTTATAGTTGTTGAGGCTTGAGCCGCGGCGTTCAAAGCGTTATCCACACCTATGGCGATACCGGCAACGATTAGCACGAAGATGATCCCATACACACCATATCTCAGGTATCTCGAATTCCTGTTAGCATTATTATTCATAGTATTATTGGCCTTATTGTTTTGACTCATGGTTATTCACCTTTCCTCCTGCTGCTTTAAATATTCCTCGTCGAACACAGTGACGGGTGGCTCTTTTTGCCTAGCCAACAACAGGTGTACTCCGAAGAATAGTATTCCTAAGCCGAGGAGTGTCACGAAGTAGTTTGAAACAGTGTGGGGAGTGGTGAGCATGAGCCCATTCACCCCGTCATATAGCGTTGGCACATAGGTTATTTTAACGAACAATCCACCAACCATCACCACTATTCCTATTACCACCAGAATTAAACCAGCTGTTCTCGGATTCAAATCCATCACGCTCCTGTAACATTATTCAGGTAGCCTGGATCCCAGACCCCCTGAGGCATGTTACCACCCAGTATCTGTGAGGCTTGAGAGTAGCTGTAGGTGGCGATAATGGTGCCCGTGAGCCATGGGTGGCCTAAGCCGAAGCCTGCCACACCACAATACTCGGCGCAGGCAACATGGTAGACTCCGGGCTTGGGGAAGACGTACACTATGTAAGCATAGTAGCCGGGCACAGCCTCGGAGCCAAAGTTGAGGGTTGAGCCAGCTGATACGGCGCTCTGCACGAAGAACTCGTGGAAAACATCAACACTCGTGATGACGAACACAACCGGCTCCTGCACTGGCACAACCGTCTCATTGGTATAGGGGTCGCTGTGGGGGCCGAACATCCAGTGCCACTGCTCGCCGGTAACATAGATTATCACGTAGGGTCCGCGATAGCTTCCAAGCGCCGACTGGAGTGATGTGTGCACGACATCTTCACCAGCGTTGTTGACAGGGTTGTAGCCCACATAGTCGTACGAGCTGTACTGCAACTCAAGCGATAGGAGCGCCACTATTACCAGCACAGTGAATAAAGCAAGAACAGTACCTCTTTTCATGTTTTCTTCCTACCTCCTACTTTTTACCGCCGTTGTTTCCACCAGAGTTGGCAGCTTGGGGTGGGGGCACTAGTGGCAGAGACTCCTCGGGGTATCCCTCCTGCCTCATACCGTAACGCTCCATGGCGAGCGAACGCCTAATCCAGGCGGGGAATCCCTCCTGAGGTATCTCCCTCCCACGCAAGGCTGTGAGTGCTAGGTTTATGATGAATGCCGCTACGGCGAAGCCAGCTATCCATCCGCCTATCGCCGCGAGCTGGTAGTAGATCTGGTAGACAACCGGCCAAGCCACCTCCCTCCTTATGGCGCCGAAGAATCCTGCGTTGTTGAAGGCTGCTATGAGTAGACCCATACCGATGTTCCAACCCCAGAAGTGTATTTGGGCAAGCCTATTACTATACCAAGCCCTACCGATAATGTGAGGGATGACTAAGTAGAGTATGCCGAAGAATCCCCCAACCGTGAATGCGGCCATCATTATATGGATGTGGGAGGGTATCCAAAGGGTGTTGTGGATCACTGGATCAGTGGC
>Ga0209061_1001149_pt1 | contig 47926 bp, 45 predicted proteins | sample Coa_R1_10_FD_187157 | JGI IMG/M metagenome (GOLD analysis project Ga0209061, IMG submission 187157) | Surface soil microbial communities from Centralia Pennsylvania, which are recovering from an underground coalmine fire - Coalmine... | ecosystem: Environmental > Terrestrial > Soil >...
TCGCTGACCAAGCAGGCCATGCCGCTGGTGCGCTACCGCACCAGGGACCTGACCAGGCTGCTGCCGGGCACCGCGCGGCCGGCGTTCCGGCGGATGGAGCGGGTCACCGGCCGGTCCGACGACATGATCGTGCTGCGCGGCGTCAACGTGTTCCCTACCCAGATCGAGGAGCTGCTGCTGGCCGTGCCCGCGCTGTCACCGCACTTCCAGCTGGTGCGCACCTCGCGCGACCGCCACGACGAGCTGACCGTGCACGCGGAGGCGCGCGCGGGCGCGACCGCGGAGCAGCGGGCCGCCGCGGCCCGGGCGCTCGCCGCGGCGGTGCTCGGCACCATCGGCGTCCGCGTCCAGGTGTCGGTCGGCGACCCGGGCAGCATCGAGCGTTCGGCGGGCAAGATGCGCCGCGTCATCGACCGCCGGGGCGCCTGAGTCAGGGCGCGGCGGCCCCGATCCGCGCGGTGAGCAAGCACATCAACTCGATCTTCGCCAGGCTCGGCCTGCACCCGGGCGACGTGGGCCACCGCCGGGTGCTCGCGGTGCTGCGCTATCTCGGCACCGGCCCCGCGGGCTCATAGCGCATGTCCTGGCGGCCGGTCACTGCGGCATCGCGAAGGGCAGCCCGTGAGCGTGACCAGGAAATAGACTTGAACCTATGCGCGGTGTCACCTCCGTGGACTCTCCGGAAGCCCAGAGATTCCGGCTTGCGCTGCAGATGGCGGAGATGGGAATCAGCATGTACCGGCAGCGCATGAGGCGGGAACGGCCGGAGGCCAGCGAGGAAGAGATCGAGGCGGAGGTCCAGGCGTGGTTGATGCGGCGTCCCGGTGATTACCCCGGCCCGCCGTCAAGCAGGCTGCTGTGACGGACGTTGCGGCGCGCTCTCCTCGCGGTGGCGGCGCCCGGAGACTTGGCGCAAGCACGAGATGCTGTAGCGACGATCGCTGCCCGTGGTTTCAACCGTGGCCGCAGCCTGACGCAGGACCTGGAAACTCTCATTCGCGAGCGGGGTTCGAAGCGATCTCAGCACTGACGGCCTAGCCTGGCCGGACGACGGGTTTATTCCAGCCTGGACCGTCCTGGATGGCATCAAGGTGCCGGCGAGCACTTCGAGGGCGGCGGGCGGAGGCTGCCCGGGGGGTCGTCCCCCCGGGCGCCGGAGCGTTCCGCGGCAGCCGCATCCCGCGGCCCGGGCTCGGCCGGCGGGCGGGCCACCAGTTCCGGCAGCGGGCGGCGCTGGGCCCAGACGAACCAGGCCGCGCCGAACGCGGTGAGCGCGCAGGCCACGAACATGTTCAGCCGCAGCCCGAGGAAGTACAGCGAGGAGTCGATCCGGATCGACTCCTCGAAGATCCGGTAGCCGGAGTAGCCGAAGACGTAGAGGGCGAACAGGCCGGGCGGCTTGATGCGGCGGTGGTGGCCAAGCCAGATCAGCACACCCGCCCAGGCGAAGTCGAAGATCAGCTCGTAGAGGAACGACGGCTGGAACGTGCCGTCGTGCAGGTACCGCGCGGGGATGCCCCCGGCGACGCGGTACTGGTACGGGATCTCCAGGCCCCACGGCAGCGACGTCGGCCCGCCGAACAGCTCCTTGTTGAAGTAGTTCCCGATCCGGCCGATGCCCTGCGCCATCAGCAGCCCGGGCGCCATCGCGTCGGCGAACAGCCCCGGGGTGATCCCCTTCCTGCGCAGCCGCCACCACCCGACGAGGCCGCCGACCAGCACGCCGCCCCAGATGCCGAGCCCGCCGGTCCAGACCGCCAGCGGCCCGTACCACACGTGCGGGATGTCCATCGGCGTGGTGACGTCGAAGTAGATCCGGCCGCCGATGATGCCGGCCGGCACCACCCACAGCGCGATCTCGGTGACCAGTTCCGGGTCGCCGCCGGCCGCGCGCCAGCGGCGCCGGGTCAGCCAGATCGCCAGGGCGATCCCGACCAGGTACATCAGCGCATAGAAGTGGATGTCCAGCGGGCCGACGCGGAAGCTGTTGATCGGCGGGCTGGGCAGGTACGCCGGCATCGCGATCGCCATAGCGCCGAGCGTACCCCGCGCGGCAAGCCCCTGGTACGCGCCGGGTGCCCGCGGCCGGGCAGCACGGGCCGTTCGGGCTATTGACCGCCGTCGAGCTCGATGGCGGCGGCCTGCGGCGCGGCGCCGGCGCCGGCGGCCGCACGCGGCGGCGGCGCGACGTGCGTGGTGGGCGGCACCGGCGGCAGTTCCGCCGAGCGGTCGGGCCGGCCCGCGAGCCGGTACACCTCCGAGCCGTCCACGGTCTCCCGCTCCAGCAGCAGCGCCACCAGCGCGTCCAGCTCGGCGCGGTGGCCGGTGAGCAGGTCGACCGCGCGCTCCTCCGCCTGGCGCAGCAGCCGGGAGACCTCGGCGTCGATCTCCGCCTGGGTGGCCTCGGCGAACGGGCGGCTGGACATGCCGGGACCGCCGCTGCCGAGGAACACCGACCCGCCCTCGGGGTAGCCGATCGGCCCGAGCTTCTGCGACAGCCCGTACTCGCGGACCATCTTGGTGGCCAGCTCGGTGGCCCCGGCCAGGTCGTTGGCGGCCCCGGTGGAGCCCTGGCCGACCACGACGAGCTCGGCGGCCCGGCCGCCGAGGCGGACCGCCAGCGAGTCGTACAGGTAGTCCTCCCCGTACATGTGCCGCTCGATCAGCGGAAGCTGCTCGGTCACCCCCAGCGTCTGGCCGGCGGGCAGGATCGTCACCTTGGCCACCGGGTCGGCGTGCTCGCTCAGCGCGGCCACCAGGGCGTGCCCGGACTCGTGCACGGCCACGATGTGCTTCTCCTCCGGCAGCAGCACGTTGGAGCCCTCCCGGCGGCCCAGGATGATCCGGTCCCGCGCCGCGTCGAAGTCGGCCGCGGTGATCACCTCGCGGCCGTCGCGGACCGCGAAGATCGCGGCCTCGTTGGCCAGGTTGGCCAGGTCGGCCCCGGAGAAGCCCGGGGTGCCGCGGGCCACCGCGTTCAGGTCCACGTCCGGGGCGAGCTTCTTGTCCCTGCTGTGCACGGCGAGGATCGCGGTGCGCTCGTACACGTTCGGCAGCGGGATCGTCACCTGCCGGTCGAACCGGCCCGGGCGCAGCAGCGCCGGGTCCAGCACCTCCGGCCGGTTCGTCGCGGCGAGCACCACGATGCCCGTCGACGGGTCGAAGCCGTCCATCTCGGCCAGCAGCTGGTTGAGGGTCTGCTCCCGCTCGTCGTTGGCGACCACGGCTCCGCTGCCGGCGCGGCGCTGGCCGATGGCGTCGACCTCGTCGATGAAGATGATCGCGCCTGCGCGCCTGCGCGCCTGCTCGAACAGGTCACGGACCCTGGCCGCGCCGACGCCGACGAACATCTCCACGAAGCTGGAGCCGGTCACCGAGAAGAACGGCACCCGGGCCTCGCCGGCCACTGCGCGCGCGATCAGCGTCTTGCCGGTGCCGGGCGGGCCCACCATCAGCACGCCGCGCGGCACCATCGCGCCGGCCCTGGCGTAGCGCTCCGGGCTGCGCAGGAAGTCGACCACCTCGGCGATCTCGGACTTGACGCCCTCGTAGCCGGCCACGTCGGCGAACGTGGTGGACGGACGGTCCTCGTCGAACACCTTCGCCCTGGACCTGCCCGCGCCCAGGATGCCCTGCAGCCCGCCCGCGGCGCCCTTGGACATCCGGTACCACAGCCAGCCGAAGATCAGCAGCGGCAGGCCGAAGATCAGCAGCCAGCTGACCAGCTCGGAGCCGAAGCCGGGCGAGGAGGTGGACGCGGACACGGTCACGCCGTCGTGCTGCAGCTGGTTCAGCAGGGACTGGTCGGCCTGCGGCGGGATGACCACCGTGTAGTTGGTCCCGCTGGCCAGCGTGCCGCTGCTGGTGCCGCCGGTCGGGGCGATGTCGATCGTCTTCACCTTGTGCTGGGACACGTCGGTGAGGAACTGGGAATAGCTCAGGCTCGTCGTCGGCGTGGAGTGCACGGTCGGCAGCACCAGCCACAGCACGAACGCCGCGATCAGCGCGATCAGCCAGACGATGTTCCGCCACGGCGACGGCGGCGGCGGTGCCGACCTGGGCGGCGTCGGCTTGTCGTCCGGCGGCGGCGCGGGTTTCTTGCTCATGAGGGCTCCTTAGTCCTGTCAAGTATCAACGCTCGCGGCGACGGGGTCATGCCGCGCGGCCGGCCGCGGCGGGGACGCCGTGAGCGAACCCGCGGCCGGCGGCGGCGAGCCGGGCAGCGGCGGTGTCAGGCAGTCAGCACCGCGGCACCGTCGAAGCGGCCGGCCTTCAGGTCCGCCAGCGCCTGGTCCGCGCGGTCCAGCGGGTACCCGTGCACGGTGACGGCCAGCTTGTGCCGGGCGGCGAAGTCGAGGAACTCCCGGCCGTCCGCGCGGGTGTTGGAGGTGACGCTGCGGATCTGCCGCTCCTGGAACAGGTGGCGCTCGTAGTTCAGCGGCGGGATGTCGCTCAGGTAGATGCCGGCGATGGCCAGGGTGCCGCCGCGGTCGAGCGCCGCCATGGCGGGCAGCACCAGCTCGCCCGCGGGCGCGAACAGGATCGCGGCGTCCAGCGGCTCCGGCGGCATGTCCGCAGCCCCGCCCACCGACGCGGCGCCGAGCTCGCGGGCCAGCCGCTGCGCCTGCTCGCCGCGGGTCAGCACGTGCACGGTGGCGCCCTGGGCCAGTGCCACCTGGGCGGCCAGGTGGGCGCTGCCGCCGAACCCGTACAGGCCCAGGCGGCCGCCCGGCGGCAGCTCGGCCCGCTTCAGCGCGTGGTAGCCGATGATGCCCGCGCACAGCAGCGGGGCCAGCTCCAGGTCGGAATAGCCGGGCGGCAGCCGGTACGCGTACCCGGCGGGCACCGTCATGTACTCCGCGTAGCCGCCGTTGGCGTCCCAGCCGGTGTAGCGCGAGTTCGGGCACAGGTTCTCCGCGCCGCGGCGGCAGTAGCGGCAGCTGCCGTCGGTCCAGCGCAGCCAGGCCGCGCCCGCGCGGTCCCCGACGGCGAAGCCCTCCGCTGCCTCGCCCAGGGCCGCCACCTCGCCGACGACCTCGTGTCCCGGCGTCACGCCGGGCAGGTGCGGCGGCAGGTCACCCTCGACGACGTGCAGGTCGGTGCGGCACACGCCGCAGGCCAGCACCCGCAGCAGCAGCTCGCCGGGCCCCGGCCGCGGCCGCTCGTCGTCGCGCAGGCGCAGCGGGCCGCCGCCGAGCGGCCCCGGGGCGTCGACATGCCATGCGCGCATACCGGCACGCTATCGCGGGCGCCAGCGGCCGCGCACGCCGCCTCGGCGGCCGGCGGGCCCGGCGCGGATCGCCTGCGGGCGGGTGAACCTGGAGCCCGGCTCATACGTATTACTCAGCAGATTCCCGGCATCGGCCAAGCTCGCCGGGTTCTCATTATTTGCGCTGGTCGTGGTGTTCCTGCCAGAATCAGGGCATGACCTCAGTCTTACGGGGGCTGGGGGCGCCGTCCCGGTTCGGCGGGCGCGAGGAACGCAAGTCAGCACGCCGGGCGTTAACCGGGACAAAGGGTGGAGAGGCACGTGATCGTTCGTCCGCTGGACCGCGCCAGCGTCGGCGCGGCAGGGCACGACGGGGGAAGTGATGCAGCCGTGATCGCCGCAGCGAGTGCTGAACCGAGGGGACGGCCCCGGCGGGCCGACCCCGACCAGCTCGAGTTCTCCCGCCGCACGGGGCCGGACGGGGACCAGGTCATCAGCGTCGCCGGTGAGCTGGACATCGTCACCGCCGGGCAGGCCTACGCCTACCTGAGCGAGGTGATCGACCACGCCCGGGCGCCGGTCAGCGTGGACCTGGCCGGGCTGAGCTTCTGCGACGCCTCCGGGCTCGGCGTCCTGGCCCGGGTCGCCAGCCGGGCGCGGCAGGCGGGCCGCCAGCTGCGGCTGGTTTCTCCCCGGCCCTCGCTGGTGAAGATCATGCGCATCACCGGGCTGGACCGCGCGTTCCCGGAGCTGAGCGCGGCGGCGCGCGCCTACGTGTCGTAACCGGCCGGTTCGCGCTCGCAGATAGGTGGATCGTGACCGTGGAGGTTGCTGCCCGCTGGAGTTAAATTTGGAGTGCTTCCGGCGTTAAAACGGAAAGTCACGCTAGCGGAGGGACTCCCAATGGCCGAAGAAGTTCACGGGCACGCAGCCGACGCAGAGGAATCTTTCGAGTCTTCCGAGGCAACCATCGCCGTGCACTGGCGCGAGGAAGGCTACTACTACCCGCCGCCCAAGTTCATCGGCCAGGCGAACGCCTCGGACCCGGCGATCCGGGACCGGTTCGCGGAGGAGAACTTCCCCGAGTGCTTCAAGGAGTACGCGGACCTGCTCTCCTGGGACCAGTACTGGCACACCACGCTGGACACGAGCAACCCGCCATTCTGGAAGTGGTTCGTCGGCGGCAAGCTGAACGCCTGCTACAACTGCGTCGACCGGCACCTGGACAAGTACCGGAACAAGGCGGCGCTGATCTGGGTCCCCGAACCCGAGGACGCCGCGCCCGTCGCGATCACTTACCAGGAGCTCTACCGCCGGGTCAACGAGTTCGCGGCGCTGCTGCGGGACTTCTGCGGCGTCAAGGCCGGCGACCGGGTCACGTTCCACATGCCGATGGTGCCGGAACTGCCGGTGGCGATGCTGGCCTGCGCACGGCTCGGCGTCATCCACTCCCAGGTGTTCGGCGGGTTCAGCGGCGCCGCCTGCGGGCACCGCATCGCCGACTCCCGCAGCAAGGTCCTGATCACCATGGACGCCTACTACCGCAGCGGCGAGCTACTCGACCACAAGGTCAAGGCCGACGAGGCGGTGGAGACCGCCCGCAAGGAGGGCGCCGAGGTGGACAAGGTGCTGGTCTGGCGGCGGTTCCCCGGCCAGTACTCCGCGAAGACCCCGATGGTCGAGGGCCGGGACTTCTTCGTCGACGAACTGCTCGCTGGTTACCGGGGCGCGGTCGTCGAGCCGGTATCCATGCCGGCTGAGGCGCCGCTGTTCCTGATGTACACCAGCGGCACCACCGGCCGCCCCAAGGGCTGCCAGCACAGCACCGGCGGGTACCTGTCCTACGTGGCGGGCACGTCCAAGTACTACCAGGACATCCACCCGGAGGACACCTACTGGTGCTTCGCCGACATCGGCTGGATCACCGGCCATTCCTATATCGTCTACGGCCCGCTGGCGCTGGGCACCACCAGCGTGGTCTACGAGGGCACGCCGACCTACCCGGACGCCGGCCGGCCGTGGCGGATCGCGCAGCGGCTCGGGGTGAACATCTTCCACACCTCGCCCACGTCGATCCGCATGCTGCGCAAGGTGGGCCCGGACGAGCCCGCCAAGTACGACTACCACTTCAAGCACATGACCACGGTCGGCGAGCCGATCGAGCCCGAGGTCTGGCGGTGGTACTACGAGAAGGTCGGCAAGGGCGAGGCGGCCATCGTCGACACCTGGTGGCAGACCGAGAACGGCGGCTTCCTCGGCAGCACGCTGCCCGCCCTGGAGCCGATGAAGCCGGGAAGCTGCGGGCCGGGCGTGCTGGGCATCTACCCGGTGATCAAGGACGAGAACGGCAACGACATCCCGGCAGGCAGCGGCAAGGCGGGCAACATCTGCATCCGCAACCCATGGCCGGGGATCTTCCAGACGATCTGGGGCCAGCCGGAGCGGTTCGTGCAGACGTACTACGCCAAGTACAACAAGGACCCGGACAGCAAGGACTGGCACGACTGGCCGTACTTCGCCGGCGACGGCGCGGTGCAGGCCGCCGACGGCTACTTCCGCATCCTCGGCCGGGTCGACGACGTGATCAACGTGGCCGGCCACCGCCTCGGCACCAAGGAACTGGAGTCGGCCGCGCTGACCGTCGAGGAGGTCGCCGAGGCCGCCGCGGTGCCGGTGATCGACGAGGTGCGCGGCCGGGTGGTGGAGATGTACATCTCGCTCAAGCCTGGCTTCAGCCCGGGCAAGGAGGTCGAGGCCAAGGTGACCGCCGCGATCGAGACCGACATCGGCAAGATCGCGCGGCCGAAGAACATCTGGATCGTGCCGGACATGCCGAAGACCCGGTCCGGCAAGATCATGCGCCGGGTGATCGCCGCCACGTCCAACTTCGCCGACGTGGGCGACATCACCACGCTGGCCAACCCCGAGGTGGTGGAGCAGATCCGGCACCAGGTGCAAGGCGCGAAGCTCGAGCGCGGCGAGGTGCCGCGCGAGCTGACCGAGGCCGAGGCGGCCGAGATCAAGTCGTTCGGCGAGGTCCAGTAACCATCCGTCGCGGCGGGCCGCCGTACCGGCGGTGGCCCGCCGCGACGCGTTCGGCATCACTTGTGCCGAACGGCCGGCGGGTGCCCGGTTCGCGGCGGCGCTTGCGCTCAGCGGGGCTCGCCGACCTCGACGGTCAGCTCGTCGTGGCCGAAGCTCAGGTGGCCGCCGACCGCGGCGGCGTCGCCGTGGGCCTCCGGGTAGGACCAGGCGGCGTCGGCGAGCTTGCGGCCGCCGGCGCTGACCGACCAGTACGACGCGGTGCCCTTGTACGGGCAGACGGTGTGGGTGTCGCTGGCCTCCAGCAGGTCCTGCCGCACGTCCTGCCACGGGATGTAGAACCGGTTCGGCAGGCCGGTCTCCGACAGCAGCAGCGGGCTGCGGGTCTCGGCGAGCACGGTGCCGCCGAGCAGGACGCGGACCGGGCGCGACGACCTGCGCACGTCGACGCGGTGGTAGGGGTCGCGGATGTGGCCCTCGACCTGTTCGTCCTCGTCGTACCACTCGTCCATGGCGTCCCAGTAGAACCCGGCGTACCCGGCCAGCCACGCCGACTCCGGGTTCGGCTCCGGGTAGTACCAGACCGCGTTCTCCGCCACCGCCGCGCCGGCGACGACCGACCAGTAGGACGCGGTGCCCTTGAACGGGCAGTAGGTGTGGTGATCGGTGGGCCGCAGCAGGTCGGCCCGGATGTCGCCGGCCGGCACGTATACCTGGGGCAGCAGCCCGGTCTCGTGCAGCAGCGCGGCCCTGGTCGTGTCGAACACCGTGCGGCCGCCGAACGCGGCCCGCAGCCGCCGCGGGAAGCCCTGCAGCAGCAGCCGGTGCGCCGGACCGTCGATGCGGTAGTTGACCGTCTCCGGCGGCTGGCCGGACAGCGGGCCGGGCGAAAGGGTCAGGGACATCGCGCCTCTCCTTCGGGGTGGACGGGACCGGCGGTCACGGGTTGACCGCGCGAGCCTTCTTCTTTGGCAGGTCGGCCGGGACCGCGAAGCCCGCCAGCCGCGCCTGGCCCGCGGCCAGCTCCTGCCAGTCGCCGCCGAACTCGAGCACCGCCACCGCGGCGGTGGGCAGCCTGCCGCCGGGAAGCTGCCCGGCCAGGGCGGCGGCCAGCTCCTCCAGGCCCGGGTTGTGCCCGACCAGCAGCGCGGCCCGGTACCGGCCGGGCAGTTCCCGCGCCAGCTGGAGCAGGCCCGCGGCGCTGGCGGCGTAGGCCAGCGGCTGGAACGTCACCGACGGCCGGGCCCGCGGCCCGAGCTGCGGCGCCGCCAGCTCCCAGGTCTGCCGCGCCCGCAGCGCGGTGGAGCACACCACGGCGTCCGGCAGGTAGCCGCGGTCGCGCAGCCACCGGCCGATCGCCGGGGCGTCGCGGCGTCCGCGCCTGGCCAGCGGACGGTCGTGGTCGGGGACGCCGTCCGGCCAGTCGGACTTGGCGTGCCGCAGCAGCATCAGCCTCCGGGTCACCCTTACCAGCCTGCCATGCCGTCTCGGGCGCTGCGGCCCGCTACGGCGTGCCGGGCGCCGGCCGGACCCGGAAGAAGTTGATGTAGGTCGCCCGGAACACCGGGTTGCCATCCTGGTTCGCCGCCTCGGCGAGCGTCTTCACGATGCCGCGGTCCGGCTTGCTCGCCGACCTCCTCGCCTCCAGCACCGTGGCCCGGACACGCAGCGTATCTCCGGGCCGCACCGGGGCGGGGAAGCGGAGCTCGTCGGCGCCGATGCCGCCCAGGCTGGAGGCGGCCGACAGGTAGTTGTCCACCAGCAGCCGGGTCACCAGGACGGCGGTGTGCCAGCCGCTGGCGACCAGCCCGCCGAACGGGCCGTCCGCCGCGGCCACCGGGTCGACGTGGAACGGCTGCGGATCGAACTCCTTGGCGAAAGCCACGATGCTCGCCTCGTCGATGCTCACGCTTCCGCACTCGTGGGTGGTGCCGGGCCGGTAGTCCTCGAAGTACCTCGCGCCGTGTTCGTTCACGGTTGCAGTATCCCAGGCCGGCCGGCCAGGTCACAGATGAGTCACAGAAATACTTCGATTTGCCTGCGAGCCGCCGCCGGCTCCTGCCATGCTTCCGCAAATGGCACAGGCCACCGTACCGCTGGAGAGATGCCTTATCGGTCACGCGCAGTGACCGGGACAGGCCCGCCGACAGGACCGGTCCGGGACGGGTAGGCGGGCGCGGAAACGACCAGGGGAGTTCTGTGGACTCAGCGCACTCGCATCGCCGCCCGCGCAAGATCAGGCGAACGGGCAGGCACACCATGCCGTCGCAGGCGGAGAAGGTCGCGGAGAAGGCGGGCCGGGCCGCGCCGGCGATGGCGATCGCCGGCGTGCTCGTCGCCGCCCCGCAGGCGCACGCCGCCGGGACCGCGCCCGCCAGGGCCGTCACCGCGGCCGGCCAGGCGCACACCGACGCCCTCGTCAAGCGCGCCGGGCCGGCCGCCCGCTACTACACCGTCCGGCCGGGCGACACGCTGTCCGCGATCGCGCAGCGGTTCTACGGCAAGGCGGCGGACTGGCCGTGGCTGTTCCACGTGAACTCCGCCGTCATCCACGACCCCAACGAGATCTACGTCGGCGAGAGGCTGCAGGTCCCCTACGACCCGCCCGCCGACGCCGCCAGGTACGCGCCGAAGCACGCCGTGCTCACCTCGTCGTCGGGCGGCCTGAGCGGGACGCTCGGCTGCTCCGGCCTGGAGGCGCTGTGGGAGCGGGCCGGCGGCTCGCCGGGCGCGGCCTTCACCGCCGCCGAGATCGCCATGGCGGAGTCCGGCGGCAGGCAGTACGCGCTCAGCCCGACCGACGACTACGGCTACTGGCAGATCAACGCCTCGCACGGGCCGGCCATGGCCACGTTCGACCCCATCGGCAACGCCAAGGCCGCGATCGCGATCTCCGGCGACGGGCACGACTGGGACCCGTGGACCACCTACGTCACCGGCGCCTACGTCGGCCGCTGCTGACCGGGCCGCCGCTGCCCGTAACCGGCCAGTTTGTCGGCCACCAGCGCGATCTCGTCGGCCGGCAGCAGGCGCGGGCCGCCGGGGCCGGCCGCGGCCAGGGCCCGCAGGTACACCTCGCACAGCCACTCCAGGTACCGGCTGGCCACCAGCGCCGACCCCAGGTCGGCGCCGGTGGTCACCGCGCCGTGGCTGGCCATGAGGCACGCGGTCCGGCCGCGCAGCGCGGCGACCACGTTGCGGGCAAGCTCCTCGGTCCCGTAGGTGGCGTACGGCGCCACCGCCAGCGGGCCGCCGAACATCGCCACCTGGTAGTGGATCGCCGGCAGCTCGGCGGCGACCGTGGACAGCGCGGTCGCGGCGACCGGGTGGGTGTGCACGACCGCCGCGGCGGCCGTCGCGGCGTAGATCCCCAGGTGCAGCGGCATCTCGCTGGTCGGCCGCAGCGGCGCCTCGACCGCGGTGCCGTCCAGGCGGTGCACGCCGACGAGCTCGGCGGTCAGCTCCGCGTAGTCCACGCCGGTCGGCGACACCGCGACCAGGTCGCCGACCCGCACGCTCACGTTGCCCGAGGTGCCGACCACCAGCCCGGCGGCGGCCAGCTCGCGGCAGCCGCGGGCCACGTCGCCTCGCGCCTGCTCCAGGGTGGGCCCGAGGGGGGAATGCCCGGGGGAGGAATGCAGCATACCCTCAAGCTATGAAGCCACCCGAGGTGCTCGCGTGGCGGGACGGGCACATCGAGGCCCTGGACCAGACGGCGCTGCCGCACCGGGTCCGCACGCTGCGCATCACCACCGTCGACCAGCTTGTGCAGGCTATCACCAGCCTGGCCATCCGCGGCGCGCCGGTGCTCGGCGCGGCCGGCGCCCTCGGCGTGGCGCTGGCGGTCCGCCAGGCACGCGCGCAGCGCTGGGACGAGGCGAGGCTGGCCGAGCAGGTCGAGCGGATCGCCCGCGCCAGGCCCACCGCGGTCAACCTGGCCCGCGAGGTGGCGGCGGTCGCGGCGCGCATCCCGGACGGCCCGGCGGCCGTCGAGGCCGCGGCCGTCGCCGTCGGCGAGCGGGCCGCCGCGGCCAGCCGCCGGATCAGCGAGCGCGGCGCGGCCTATCTGCTCGGCGCCTGCGGCGGCGGGAAGCTGCGCATCCACACCCACTGCAACACCGGCGGGCTGGCCTGCCTGGGCTGGGGCACGGCGCTCGGCGTGATCCGGGCGCTGCACGCCGGCGGGGCGCTGGCGCACGTGATCGTGGACGAGACCAGGCCGCTGCTGCAGGGCGCCCGGCTGACCTGCTGGGAGCTCGGCCAGCTCGGCATCGAGCACCGGCTCGCCTGCGACGGCGCCGGGCCGTTCCTGATCAGCCGGGGGCTCGCCGACGCCGTGGTGGTCGGCGCCGACCGGGTGGCCGCCAACGGCGACGTGGCCAACAAGATCGGCACCTACGGCCTGGCGCTGGCCGCCCGCCGCGCGGGCATCCCGTTCCTGGTCGCGGCGCCCGAGTCGAGCATCGACGAGGCGACACCGACCGGGCAGGCGATCCCGCTGGAACGGCGGCCGGACGAGGAGGTCACGGTCCCGGCCGCCCCGGCCGGGACCAGGGCGCTGAACTTCGCGTTCGACGTCACCCCGGCCGACCTCGTCTCCGCGGTCGTCACCGAGGACAGGCTGATCGAAGCGGAGCGGCTCAGCCGAGCATCGAGCTGACCCGGAACGGCCTGGACAGCATCTGGAACTGGTACATCTCGTCCGCCACCCGCTGCACGGTCGGCAGCGAGATCGTCAGCGGGTAGCTTTCCAGCGTCATGACCGCGGCGATCGGGGCCGGGACCGTGTACGGCTGCGGCAGCTTCTCCATGACCCGCTGGACCTCGGACCGGTTGGTGTCCGCGATCTCCTGGCCCTGCCGCAGCGCGGTGACGAACGCCGCCAGCGTCCGCGGGTACTTCTCCGCCCACGCCCTGGTGACCACGTACCAGCCGACCGGGAAGTTCGCGGCGGCGCCCTGGTCGAGGTCGGCCAGCATGCGCAGGCCCATGGCGGCGCCGAAGATGCTGCCGAACGGCTCCGGCAGCCAGGCCACGTCGATCTCGTGCTTCTGCAGCGCCGGGCCCATCAGCGGGAAGTTCATCGGCACGAAGTGCACCTCGCTGGGCGACATCCCGTGGTCCTTGAGAAGCTCGCTGATCAGCAGCGTGCCGATGTTGTTCGGCACGTTGACGCCGATGCGCTTGCCCTTGAGGTCGGCGACGGTGGTGATCGGCGAGTCGGGCAGCGTGTACAGCGCCTGGTTGCCCGGCTGCATCAGCGAGCCCACCGCGATGATCTCCAGGTTCGACTGGTGGCTGACCTGGTCCTGGACGTAGGAAACCGAGTTTCCCGCGGTGATGTCGTACTGGCCGTCGTTCTGGCCCTTGGTGGCCACGGCGGCGCTGATGATCGAGTCGATCGTGACGTGCAGGCCCTCGGCCCTGAACAGCCCCAGGTCCTGGGCGACGTACAGGCCGGCCTCGTCGCCGACCGGCACCGCGGCGACGGTGAGGTCGGGCTTCTCCACGGCCGGAGCGCCCTGGGCGCCGCCGGACGAGCACCCGGCGGTCAGCACGACGGCCAGCCCGGCGCCCATCGCGGCCACCACGGGCAGAACACGGCGTCTCATGCGGCCTCCCCTACAGGCAACTATGGCGGCTTCCCGTACTGGCACTATGGGGAGTGTAGAGGGGCCCGCGCCGTTTATCAGGAACTTTGCCGCAATTGTCCGCGACTGGCTTCCGCGCACCGATGTGCCATCGGTGTGGTTATAGCCACCCCGATGTGACATCGCGTCGCTGCGGCCGGGCGTCACGCTCCCGGCCGGTCACGCGGGGGCACCCGTGCGATCCCGGCCGTCCCAGGCTCGCGCAGTGCAGCGCGAGCAACCTTGCAGCGGTGGACGCCGCGCTCCGGGCGGTCCTGGCCATGGACTGAGGCGTGTCTGGGATCCGGCGCCGGCGGGCCGTTCACCGGCGCCGGCGGCCGGGTGATGACCGGGCCGCCGTCATGTGCTGTGCTGGTCCGGTGACCACTGCACCTGCGTACGAGTTCAACGCGCTGCCGGAGGACTGGGCGTCCCGCCCCGAGCTGCTGCGGGGCCTGGTCGTGGACGACGGCGACGAGCACGACGATCCGGTGCTGCTGTGGCCGGACGGCCGGCGGGTGGACACCTGGCGCGAGGACTACCCGTACGACCAGAAGATGCCGCGGGACAGGTACGAGTACCTGAAGCGCCCGCTGCAGGTCGAGCTGGTCAAGCTGCAGAACTGGGTGAAGTCTGCCGGCGAGCGCATCGTGATCGTGTTCGAGGGCCGCGACGCGGCCGGCAAGGGCGGCACGATCAAGCGGTTCACCGAGCACCTCAATCCGCGCGGCGCGCAGGTGGTGGCGCTGGTCAAGCCGACCGAGCGGGAACAGTCCCAGTGGTACTTCCAGCGGTACGTGCCGCACCTGCCCGGGGCCGGCGAGATCGTCATGTTCGACCGCTCCTGGTACAACCGCGCCGGCGTCGAGCACGTCATGGGCTTTTGCACCCGGCAGGAATACGAGGAGTTCATGCGGGAGGCGCCGGAGTTCGAGCGGATGCTGATCCGGTCCGGGCTGCACCTGGTCAAGTTCTGGTTCTCGGTCACGCAATCCGAGCAGCGCACCCGGTTCATCATCCGCCGCGTCGACCCGGTGCGGCAGTGGAAGCTGAGCCCGATGGACATCGAGTCGCTGGACAAGTGGGACGCCTACACCGAGGCCAAGGAGGCGATGTTCCACTACACCGACATACCGGAGTCGCCGTGGATGGTGGTGAAGAGCAACGACAAGAAGCGGGCCAGGCTCGAGGCGATCAGGCACGTGCTGAGGAAGTTCGACTACGACGGCAAGGACTCCGACGTCATCGGGACGCCGGACCCGGCCATCATCGGCCCGCCGTCGGTGCTGTCGGAGCACAACCCGGACCGGGTCTACCCCGAGCTGTGATGAACGCAGGCGGCCGGGCGGCGGCGGGCCTGCTCAGCCCGTCGGCCAGGTGTGCACCGGCTGGTTGGCGTGCATGTGCTCGATGTAGCGCAGGGTCATCCGCCGCAGCGCCTCCCGGCGGTCGACCCCGCCGCGGCCGGACAGCTCCGCGACCGTGGCCAGCTGCCAGGCGGCGCCGGTGCGGCCGGTGAGGCAGCGCTGCTCGATGATGCCGAGCAGCCGGTCGGCGTGGGCCTGGTTGACGTCCCAGCGGGCCAGCCCCTGGCGGGCCAGCGGCAGCAGGCGGCGCAGCACGAGCTCGGCGGCGGGCACCTCGCCGGCGCCCGGCCAGTACAGCTGCGCGTCCAGGCCGTGCCGCGCGGCCTCGTGCAGGTTCTCCGCGGCGGTCCGGAACGACATCTGGGTCCAGATGGGACGCTGCGCCTCGGCGAGGGCGCGCACCAGCCCGTAGTAGAACGCCGCGTTGGCCATGATGTCGGCGATCGACGTCCCGGCCGGCAGCACCCTGTTCTCCACCCGCAGGTGCGGCGTGCCGCCGACCACGGCGTAGACGGGGCGGTTCCACCGGTAGATGGTCCCGTTGTGCAGGCTCATCTCGGCCAGCTGCGGGATGCCGCCGCCGTCGAGGACCGCGGCGGGATCCTCGTCCTCGCAGATCGGCAGCAGCGCCGGGAAGTACCTGAGGTTCTCCTCGAACAAGTCGAACACCGAGGTGATCCAGCGCTCGCCGAACCATACCCGCGGCCGGACGCCCTGTTCCTTGAGCTCGTCGGGCCGGGTGTCGGTGGACTGCTCGAACAGGGTGATCCTCGTCTCGTGCCATAGCTGCCTGCCGAACAGGAACGGCGAGTTGGCCGCCAGCGCCACCTGCGGCCCGGCGATCGCCTGGGCGGCGTTCCAGTAGCTCGCGAACGCCTCGGGCGGCACCTGGAGGTGAAGCTGCACGCTGGTGCAGGCGGCCTCCGGCGTGATGCTGTCGGCGTAGCACAGCAGTTGCTCGGCGCCGTCGATCGCGATGCGCATGTCCTCGCCGCGGGCCGCGAAGATCTGCTCGTTAAGCACCCGGTAGCGCGCGTTCGCCGACATGGCCCCCTCGTGCACATCCTGCTCGGACAACGTGGGCAGGATGCCGATCATGACCAGCTGGCTGCCGGCGGTGCGGGCGCGCGCGTCGGCCGCGTTCAGGTCGTCGCGGATCTCCTGCTCCAGGTCCGCCAGCGCGTCGCCGGCGAGCCGGCGGGGCGGCACGTTGATCTCGAGGTTGAACTGGCCGACCTCGGTCGCCCACGCCGGGCTGGCGATCGCCTCCAGCACGTCGGCGTTGCGCATGGACGGCATGCCGTGCTCATCGACGAGGTTCAGCTCGATCTCCTGGCCGACCTGCGACGGCGTGCGGTCGAACATGCGCTCGCGCAGCATCCTGGCGAACACGTCCAGCGAGCGGCGCACCTTGTCCCGGTACTTGCGGCGGTCCTCGCCGCTGATCTTGATCGCCTGGATGTCGCGCCCCATGGCGGCCTCCGCTGTCGGGTCCCTCCCCTTCCACGGTCCCACGCGGCAGCCGCCGGCGCCAGCTCATGCCCGGGCCTCGGGGCTGCCGGTCGTTCCGGCCCTGCCCAGCCGGATGGCCTCGTCGCGCACCCACATGCCGAGCAGCCCGCGCAGGTGCGCGACGAACCGCTCGTGCTCGTGCGCCGGGTAGACCGAGCGGACGGTGTCGACGAGGAGCCGGTCGAAGTCCGGGCCGGCCACCCAGTCGAGCATCACCTCGTCCAGCCGCCCGGTCCTGCTCGCCCAGAAGTCGTGATACCGCTCGGCGTCGAAGTAGGCGTCGGCCAGGCCGCGGTAGGCGGCCAGCTTCTCCGGGTACGAGGTGCCGGGATCGTCGGCGATCCGGAAGAAGCGGTCGGTCTCCAGGTCGAGCCTGGGCCGCCGGCCGGTCACCAGCACGAAGACGCACCACTTGACCAGCGTCTTGATGGCCCAGGGGAAGTAGTAGTGCAGGCTGGTCAGCGCGACGTCCGGGCAGGCGTTCGCGTAGTCGATGGGGTAGACCTCGGCGCCGGCGACCAGGGTCTCGCAAGAGTTGAACTCCCACCTGAAGAACGCGTTGACCAGCCGCCCGATCGTCACCACCTCGGCGCCGGCCGGCGCGGACAGGAAGCCGTGGTCGACCGCGTAGCGCAGGTGCATGGGCTGGTCCGGCCGGTACCGCATGACCATGGTCTCGGCGCCGATCGACAGCGAGCGGGCGAAGGCGTCGTAGTCCTCGATGGCCCGCTGCAGGTGCATGAGCATCTCGCCGCTGGCGTCGTAGGCGGCGTGCAGCTCGGCCGGGTTGCGGATGCGGGACACGCCCCGCCACGCGCCGCCGTCGTACGGCTTCATGAACAGCGGGTAGCCGATCTGCGCGGCGATGGCGTCCAGGTCGAACGGCCTGTTGTAGCGGGCCGCGGTGTAGGCGTAGCGGGCGTTGTCCACCGGGTTCTTGTACGGAACCAGCACCGTGTCCGGCACCTTGAGCCCGAGCCGCATCATCGCGCAGTAGGCCGCGTGCTTCTCCATCGACTGGAACGTGAACGGGCTGTTCAGCAGGTACACGCCGTCCATCAGCGCGACCTTCTTCAGCCACTCCCTCGGGTGGTAGTACCAGTAGGCGAGCCGGTCGATGACCAGGTGATAGCGCGGCTTGTCGCGCAGGCCGAACGGCTCGATGGTGATCCGCTCGCAGTCGAAGGCGTGGCCGGTGCCGTCCGGCCCCCGGACCGGGCCGAGGCGGCGCAGGATCTCCTCGAACGCCGTCGGCCAGTCGTCCTCGGTGCCGAGCAGCAGGCCGATCAGGTGCCTGGTCGCTGTCACCGCGGCTCTTGCGCCCGCGCCGCCGGCCGGGTCGCCGCGCTGCCGGTGCCGGTCCGGCTCACGGCGCTCAGCCGAGACCGGACCGCCGCGAGCGACGGCATGGCGGCGAACGCGGTGAGCGGCCGGCCGGTGGCGGGCTCCGCAACCAAGCCGGCTGCCTGGCCGGGCCCCGGGATCCGGTTCATGGGTGAGGTGCCTCCCCCGCCAACAGTACCGGGGCACCGGAAGGTCGCGGCGCGGCCGGACATGCGACGTGAGTGACCACTTGTCCGCATGAGTGACACCCCTGTCCGCGGCGCCGCGCCGCAGCGCAGGGCGGGCGGGCCGCGCCTGGCAACGGAAGGCCGCGACGGCTGCCCGCGTGCGACGACGGAGCCAAGCCGAAGGCGGCCGCGCAGCTCATGCCCGGCGTCGAAGGAGGGGAACCGGGCGATGGCGGCGCGGCCGCCGGATCAGCTACCGCTGGCCGGTAACCAGCGGTACCAGCGGCTGCGTCGTGTGCCGCCTTCGCCCACGCGGACCAGGAAGCCGACGAGCCAGATCACCAGGACCGCTAGCGCGATCCACCACAGGACATGTACCGCGAAACCCAGCCCGCCGAGGATGAGGGCGAGCAGGAGAACGATCAAGATGATCGCCATGAGCCGGTTCCTTCTCTCTAGATGGCCGCCCGAAACGGCCCTTCACTACCCGGCAATGGGCGATTCACACCTGTGCGGCCGGTGCGGCTTTCCCGGCGGCGGCACCGGACGGGCGCACCGGACGGCGGCACGGAGAGGCCGGCCGTCGCGGCGCTGGTCACGGCCGGAGCACTATCCGGCCGACGGTGAAATCAGGCAGGTGGGGGAGCCGGCCGTTCTCGATGATCTCGTGCGCCCGGCGGGCGTCGGCGAACCTCATGACCGGCGCGAGGCCGACGGCCGGCGTCCGGGCGTTGATCCATGCCGCCGCGGCGGCGAGCTCGCCTACGGTCATGGCGCTCATGATGAACCCGAGCAGTTGCAGCTCGCGGGTGTAGAACGCCCACTGATCCAGCTCGATGCGACGCCCGCTCCCCGCGATCAGGACCACCCGGCCCCGCGGATTCACCAGATCCGCGGCCCTGCTCAGGTCGGCGCGCCCGGTGGTGTCGATCACGATGTCGAGGCCCCCGGGGGCTGCCGCCGCAGCCGCGGCCAGCGCGCCCGCCGCGTCCGCGGAGGTGGCCACCTGCCGCGCGCCGAGCTCGGCAAGCCGGCGCCCCGCCCGGCCGTCGCGCACAACGGCGACGGCGTGCGCACCGTGCGCCGCGGCGGCCTGGATCAGGCACATGCCGACCGCGCCGTTGGCCCCGATGACGGCGACGGTCTCGCCTGGTTGCGCGCGTGCCCTGCCGATCAGCGCGCCGTAGGCGGTGGCGCCGGGATGGACCGCGGCGACGAACGGCACCGCGTCGGCGCCGTGCGGCAGCCGGTACAGCCGTTCCCGATCGACCACCGCGAGCTCCGCGGTGGCTCCGGGCCGGCCGCCGTAGCCGGCCGAGTTGGCCCACACCCGGTCGCCAGGCCATAGACCGCGGACGCCGGCGCCGACGGCGACGACGGTGCCGGCCAGGTCACGGCCGACCGCGAGCGGGAAGGCCACCGGCGTCGGCCAGGCGCCTGAGCGCACGAACGTGTCCACCTTGTCGACCGCCACCGCCTCGACGCGCACCAGCGCCTGCCCCGGCCCGGGCGCCGGGTCGGGAAGATCGCTGTACCGGATGCCGCTGGCGCCGCAGAACCTCTCGATGTAGGCAGCCTTCACGACGTTATCCTCCTCCCCCGCCGCCGCAGCGACCGGCGCGCCCGGGTGGCCGCGCCCGGGTGGCCACGGCGGCTGCGGGCCGGGGACCGCCCGGCAGCCTGGTGCTATGACTGTTTGACGAACGTGACGACCGTGACGAAGGTGAGCGAACGGCCTGCCACGGTGCCGGTCACCTGCCAGCAGCCGGGGGCGGGCCACACCAGGCCGCTCGGGGTGAAACCCGCGTCGCCATAGCCGGCCGGGACTTCGCCGTGGAAGCCTGCGCTGGGCCCGTCCAGTCTGCGGGCGGTGATGGTGAGGGTGCCGGGCATGACACGCCACCAGGGGAACTTGGTGCCCCACCGGCCGCCCGACGGCGAGTCGGGGTAGGCGGGGAGGATTCCGTGCGCCGGGACCCCGATCCACAGCGCGGCGTTGCCGTACCAGCCGTGTATGTACGGGACGGGAAGCGGGACGCCGGAAGCGACGGGGACTATCTGTGCCGGCGGTGCGACATGCGGCAGCGGGCGCGTCACCGGGCAGCGTGCCGGTGCTGCCAGGCCGCTGGCGACGGCGCGCGCGGTCCGCGTGGCGACGGCCGCGCCGCTGCCTGCCGTGCACCCGGCGGTCGCGAGCGCAGCCAGCAGCACCAGCACCGGGCCGAGGCTGGCTCGTTTCATGACCGCAGTATCGGTCGCCGCGTGCCTTCCGAGAAGAGGGCCCAGGCGGCAGCAGCGGGGCGACGCGCGTCTCCGCCGTCTCGGACGGCCACTGCTCGCCGGCGCGCCGGAGCCGATGGTGGCGGGTACCGGCCGGCTTGCCCGCGCGAGATGAACTGTACATGTACGAGGGCAGCTTGACGTACAATCGAGTTCATGGACGTAGCCGTGACCGATCTCCGGGCACATCTCAGGGAGTGGCTGGACCGGGTGCGCGCTGGCGGCGAGGTCGTCATCACCGACCGTGGCGTGCCGGTGGCCAGGCTGCTCGGCCTCGCCGCCACCCCCACCCTGGAGCGGCTGGCCGCCGAGGGAGTGATCGGCCGGCCCGAGTCAGCCCGCAGGCCGATCGCGTCCGGGCGGTCCCGGCCGCGTCCCCGGCGGCCGCTGGCCGAGATCGTCAGCGACCAGCGCCGCTAACGCCGTGGCGGTGATCTACTTCGACTCCAGCGCGTTCGTCAAGCTGCTGGCCGAGGAACCGGGCAGCGACCTGGCCGCCGCGCTGTGGGACGGCTGCGACGCCGCCGTGGCCAGCAGGCTGGCCTACCCCGAGGTCCGCGCCGCGCTCGCCGCGTCGGCCCGCAACCACGACATCACCGAGGCCGAACTGGGCATCGCCGAGCACGACTGGGACGGCTACTGGGCGGCGACCCGGCCGGTCGAGCTCACCGAGGCGGTCGCCCGCCGCGCGGGCCAGCTCGCCCGCGCTCACGCACTGCGCGGCGCCGACGCCGTCCACCTCGCTAGCGCCCTGGCCATCGGCGACCCCGAACTGATCATCGCTGTCTGGGACCGGCGGCTGCACGCCGGCGCGCAGGCCGCGGGCTGCCGGGTCGCCCCGGCTACGCTCGGCGAGCAACCGTAAAGACTCCGCTGCCCCCGATCGTACCCGGACCACGGCAAGCTGACGTGCTTCCCGGACGGCCGCCGACTGCATCGGACACGGTGACGTCGCACCGGACGAGCCTGAGCAGGTCATCTAGACCCGGCCCCACCGCGGATACGCCACCGGTCGAGTTGCGGGCGCTCCTGTAGCCGCCGATCGGCGCGCAAACGCTTGACGGCCAGAGATGTGTAGTCTCAAGGCCGACCGCTCTCACCGGACGGGCGGGAAGCCGGGGCCGGACAGACAAGATTGCGCTGCCGAGTTGTCGATTTCACGGCTCGCGGTTCGTCTTACTGCGACCAGTCTCGTCACGACGAGGAGGTAGCGATGAAATACGTCATGCTGATCTATCAAGGCACCGCGCTTGAGCGACAGGCCGCGCTGCCCGAAGCGGAGAAGAAGCAGGTCTACGCCGACTACCAGGGAATCAACCAGACGCCGGGTGTCACCCCCGGGCTGCCGATGGGTCTGCCGCAGAACGCGACCACCGTGCGGGTCGAAGGCGGTAAGACGCTGACGACGGACGGCCCGTTCGTCGGGATGAAGGAGGCTGTCGGCGGCTGGTTCATCCTGGAGGCCGACGATCTCGACGCGGCCATCGAGGTGGCCGCTCGCGTCCCAGCGGCGCGCTATGGCGGTGCCGTCGAGATCCGCCCCTCGGAGGTGTATTGGTAGCGACGCTTGAACAGGTCTTTCGCGAGGAGTGGGGCCGCGTCCTGGCCACCCTGATCGGCCGAGGCGTTCGCCATCGCCGCCGACCGGTGGCCGCGTGACGGCGTGCCGAGCAACCCGCGCGCCTGGCTGACGAGGACGGCCCGCAAACCGCGCCACGGACCGCATCCGCCGCGACCGGGTCCTCGCGAGAAAGCTCGGCCTGCTCGTCGCCGACGATCGCGTGGAGGTGCCGATGAACACCACGACGTCCCCGGACGAGCGCCTTGAGCTGATCCTCACCTGCTGTCACCCGGCGCTCGCGCTCGAGGCACAGGTGGCGCTCACCCTGCGCACGCTCGGCGGGCTCAGCACCGATGAGATCGCCAGGGCCTTCGTGGTGCCGCAGCGCACGACGGCGCAGCGGCTGGTGAGGGCCAAGCGAGCCTGATCTTCAACGAGGGCTACGGCGGCCGCGACGAGCCCGCGGCCGAGGCGATCTGGTTGGGGCGCGCGCTGACCGAACTGCTTCCGGACGACCCGAGGTTCGCGGCCTGCTGGCGATGATGCTCTTGCACGGCTCCCACCGCGAGGCGCGGTTTGGCGACGGCGAGCTGGTGCTGCTCGCAGATCAGGACCGGTCACGGTGGAACACCGAGCAGATCGCCGCTGGACGCGCCGAGCTCGACCGGGCGCTCACTCTGGGTGGCCGCGGGCCTCATGTCCTGCAGGCCGCCATCGCCACGTTGCACGCCGAGCTGCCGTGCGACCGGGCGCAGATCGCCGCGCTGTACGGGGAGCTGGCCCGCCTGACCGGCTCACCGGTCGTCGAGCTGGACCGCGGCATCGCCATCGTCGAGACCGACGGAGCCGAGGCCGGCCTGCGCATCGCCGGCGGGCTCGGACTCGACGACTTCCGCTGCCTGCACTCGACCAGAGCCGAACTGCTGCGACGCCTCGGGCGCACCGATGAGGCGCGGGACGCCTACCGACGCGCCAGGCAACTCACCGACGACGGCGCCGAACGCCGCTTCCTCGAGCGCCGGCCAGCCGAGCTTGCAGCCGCCACAGGCTCGGGCTAGGCGTCGTTGTGCCCTGAAACGGCTGCCATGGGCTGGGCGATTACGCTGTTTGCTGGCGTGGTCACGTCGGTGAGCGCGACGGCCGCTCCCGCGCCGATAGGGACACGCAGAAGTCTCGTCTCGCACCGCCGCAGACCTCCCCCATCCGCTTCAGAGACGTGTCCGCGGGCTGCCACTGGTGGGAATGCCGCGGTCGGTGATCCGTAGCCGCCCGGCAGACAAAAGGCCCTCCCCCACCGGGAAAAGGGCCTTGACCTGCGGAAACTGGTAGCGGGGGAGGATTCTCCGACCTCTGGGTTAGGAGCAGTGCGACCGCCGTCTCGGCCGTCCCGACCGGTCTCTGCTCGCCGCCCTGGCCTCGGCGGACTCGTGGCGTGGGGTCGCGTCCGGCCTTCCCCGTCTCCCCTATCCCGGCCTGTCCCAACGCTACAGGCCGAAGCTTCGGTATATCTCGCGGCGGTGCCCCACGGCCGCAATGGTGACGACGCGGGCGCCATCGTCCACCGTATAGATCACGCGGTAATCACCAGAACGCACGCGAAGATAAGGCCGGTGACCCGTCAGGGGCAGGAAACCCAGGGGGCGCGGATCGGTGGCAAGGCTGTCTATGGCCTGGGCGACCGCCTTACGCACAGGCGGGTCAAGCTGCCGCAGGGAGCGGCGGGCACGCGGCCGGACGTCGATCGTGTAGGCAGCCACGCCAGGCAACCCTACAGATCAAGCTCAGCCTTGACCTGCTCCCAGGGGATCGACTCGCCGGGCTCGTCCATAGCCGCGTCAGCCTCCGCGGCATCTTCAGCGTCCTCGGCCGCGCGGAGAGCCTCGATCACTGATTCCGGGACGATGGCGGCCACCCGCTCACCGTGGATGGTGAGATGGGTGATGACGCCACGGCGGGCAAGCTCGACCGCCTGCTCGACGGCTGGGCTGGTGACCGGAAGGTCGCGTGCGGGCTCGCTCATGAAGATAAGTGTAGACAGTTATGCTCGACTTGGCCGGTGCCAGCCGCACTGGCACGCCTGGCGCCTCGACAACCTGATCCTCGTCACCGCTACCCGGTCCGTCCCGAGCGCAGGGCCGCGGTTTGTCCTGCCCGGACCCCTCCCCCGAACCCGACCGCTGCCTACCGCTTCGCCAATGCGGGCGAGCTTCCGACCAAGAGGCTCGGCCGCCGCGTATATGTCGTATCGGCCAAGCTTCGCAAGTTCATCGAGATGGACGGCGAGGCCGCATGAAGGGGCGCGTCTACAAACGCGGCAAGACCGGGTACTACCGGTTCGACATCGGGCCTGACCCACTGACGGGCAGACGTCGGCAGGCCAACGGGAGCGGGTACAAAACCGAGCGCGAGGCGTGGAAGGCATGCCGGGAGGCGATGGCCGACCACGAGAAGGGCCGCGTCGTCCGGTCGGCTCGCCGCAAGGTGGCTGACGCGCTGGAGGAATGGCTCACCCGCATCGAGCATTCCATCAAGCCGTCCATGGTGCAGAACTGGCGGAACGCCGCGTAGTACGTGATCCCGTACATCGGCCAGCGAGACGTGCCGGACGTCGACGGAGCCGTATGTGACGCGCTGTACGCGAGGCTGCTCGCGGAGGGCCGGGTCAAGGCCAGACCGATCAAGCGGCCGGAACGTTCGCCGTCCACGCACAGCGGCTCACGCCAGACGGCCGGACGCTGCCATGCCGATCGCACGGCTACGACACCGTGCGCTGCTACCGCACTCATGCGGAAGACGATCCGGCGATAGGCCAGCCGATCAAGCCAAGGAAGCTCGGTCGCCGCGCAGCTGAAGACGCCGCCGAAGCGGCACAGCGGAAGCTGCCACCGGCCTGGAGCCCAAGACGGTCGTCAACACGCACCGCATGCTCCACCGGGCCTGGGAAGACTCCACGGCCTGGGGCTGGGCCAAGCGCAACGTCGTCAGCGACGCGCGCCCTCCCCGCGTCCCGCGCAAGGGCCGCAAGGTCTGGACGGTCGCTCAGCTCCAGACGTTCTTGCAGCACGCACGCTCTGACCGGTTCTTCGCGCTCTGGGTACTCGAAGCCACCTCGGGCATGCGACGCTGCGAGCTGGCGGGCGCTCGCCGCGGTCCGCTCGACCTGGAGGCCGGGACGCTCGCGATCGAGGTCACGCGGGTCGTCGTCGACGGCAGGGTGGTCGATCACCCGCAGTACGTCCAGACCGACCTGGAGGCGGACCGCCAGGTCGCGAACACGCTCGCGGAACTGATCATCGGCGGCGCGCTGGCAACTGGCGTCCAGGGCCAGGGCGGCACCGGCGAGGCGGCGTGAGCACGGACCGCCGTGCACAAATCCGTGCATAAACCACATGCAAAAGGCCCCTTCCACGATCGGAAGGGGCCTCTGACCTGGTAGCGGGGGCGGGATTTGAACCCGCGACCTCTGGGTTATGAGCCCAGCGAGCTACCGAACTGCTCCACCCCGCGTCGCTGGCTCAACTGTACGAACTGCGGGCGGCTGAAGCAAATCGCCCGGTCCGCGCCGGCCGGGGACGGCGACCGCGTACCCTTCGGCCATGGCCGAGGTCGAGATCTACACGGACGGCGCGTGCAGCGGCAATCCCGGGCCCGGCGGGTGGGGCGTGGTGCTGCGCTGGGGGGACAGGCAGCGGGAACTGCACGGCAGCGATCCGCTGACCACGAACAACAGGATGGAGCTGACGGCCGCCATCAAGGCGCTGGAGGCGCTGCGGCGCCCGGCGGCGGTCCGGCTGTACACCGACAGCAAGTACCTGCTCGACGGCATCACCAAGTGGATCGGCGGCTGGCAGCGCAACGGCTGGATGACCTCGGCCAGGCAGCCGGTGAAGAACGCTGACCTGTGGCGCAGGCTCGTCGAGGCGATGGACGGCCACCAGGTCAGCTGGCAGTGGATCAAGGGCCACGCCGGCGCCGCGGGCAACGAGCGCGCCGACGCGCTGGCCCGGCAGGGCATCGCCGAGGCCGCGGCCGCCGCGGCCCGTTCCGGACTGTGACCGCTCCGCGCACGGCGAACGGATCACGGCATAACTCGACTTCGGCAGCCGTTGTACCCGGCGGAGGATTGCACATGCCGGGGTACACGGGACGGCTGCCGGGCCTGCGCGCCGCCTGGGACAGGGCGCCGCGCCGCGGGACGCGGCGCGGGCGGCATGTCGTCTACTGGCCGCTGACCGCGCCGTTCCTGTTCGCGGGCCTGGCGGCCGTCGTGCTGCTGGTCGCGCTGTTCCAGGTCGGGCTGTTCAGCTACGCCTTCGCCCGGCTGGGCATCAGCCCGGACGTCACGCTGCTGCTCCTGGTCGCCAGCCTGGCCGGCAGCGCGGTGAACCTGCCGGTCGCCCGGCTGCGCAGCCGGGCGGTGCAGGTAAGGCGCACGGTGCGCGTCTTCGGCGTCAGGTACGTCGTCCCGGTGCTGACCAGGCGGCACACGATCGTCGCGGTGAACGTGGGCGGCGCGGTGATCCCGCTGACCGTGTCCGGGTACCTGATCGCGCACGACCGGATCGGCTGGCCGGCCCTGGCCGCCGTCGCCATCGTCGGCGCGCTGGTGTACCTGGTGGCGCGCCCGGTGCCGGGTCTCGGCATCGCCGTTCCCGCGCTGCTGCCCGGCATCTTCGCGGCCCTCGCCGCTGTCGTGCTGCATCCGGCCGCGGCCGCCGGCCTCGCCTACGCGGGCGGCACGCTCGGCACGCTGGCCGGCGCGGACCTGGCCAACCTGCCGAAGGTGCGCCGCCTCGGCGCGCCGCTGGTCTCGATCGGCGGGGCGGGCACCTTCGACGGCGTCTTCGTCACCGGCATCATCGCCGTCGCGCTGGCCGGGCTGCTGTGAGCCGTAATTCAGTAATTACGTAATGCAGTAACTCAGGCTGCCCAAGCCCGTTGCGGCGCGGGAGCGATTCCGGCGCTGCGGCCTACGCCGCGGCGGCGCCGGGGGCGGCCGCCGACATCCACACGGCGTAGCGAATCGGCCAGGTGGCGGTCGGCGGACCGGTCAGGTCGTGCGGCTCCTGGGTGGTGAGCAGGTTCACCACCTGGCGGGGCGGCGGCAGGCCGTACCCGGCCAACTCCGCCGGCCGCGCGGCGAGCAGCACCGGCCGCCTGCCCGCGTGCTCGATGCCGCCCGCCACCGCGGCGACCGACGCCCGGGTGACGTTGCTCAGCACAGCGGCCGGCGTGCCGCAGATGCCCCTGACCACCTGGGCGAACTGGTCGGCCGTGACGGGGTCGACGATGACCACGGACGCGTCGGGCCCGATCGCCGCGCACAGGCCGCGGACCGCGGCCGATTCGCCCGTTCCGATCCGGCGAAACGCCATGCCGTGCGCGGTCAGCCTGCGGTGCGCGCCCGGGGTGAGGCCGGGGTCGATGGTGACCAGCGCGGTCGGGATGAGCAGCGCGGCCGCGCAGCAGCAGGCGACCGCGGCGGAGATGGCGCGGTTCCCGGCGCGGCCGGCCGCTCGTTCCCTCAGCCACGCGGACGCCCATACGGCGCCGAGGATCAGCCCGGGCAGCACGAACGGCACCAGCCGCCTGCTTGCCCAGGGCTGGTCGGGGGAGATGGCGGGCCGCCACAGCACGGTCACGGTCACCCAGATGGCGACCAGCAGCGGCAGCGCCAGGACGCCGGTCCCGGCGGGTACGGGTGGGCGGGAAGCCCCCCCGTGAGCAGGAGGGGTCTGCGGGGGATCGCCACCCCGGGGCAACGCTGCGCGCAGGCAGCGCCTGGCCACCAGCGCGAGGCCGAAGGCGCCGAGCAGCACGGCGGGCACGCCGATGTACCAGATCACCCAGTACAGGCTGTCCTGGTAGTACTGGTCCCGGCCGTCGACCGGCAGGTGCGCCAGCTTCTGCAGCCCGGCCACGTAGGCGATCGAGGCCGGGTTGGTCTGGCCGTTCACCGTCTGCACCAGCGGCCTGACCGCGAAGCCGGCGAACAGCAGCACGGTCAGCACGGCCACCGCCTCCGGCAGCCGGCGGGCCGGCCGCGCGGCCAGCCAGCCGCGCGCCCTAGCCCGGACCGCGGGGCTGGCGGCCAGGGCCACGCCCGCCGCGGTGAGGACGACGGCGATGGCGGTGATCGCGGCGAGCGGGCGCAGCGACGGCGCCTCCAGGTCCAGGTAGGGGCGGGACAGCAGCAAGCCGTCGGCCAGGCCGTACCCGACCCCGATGACGAGGCCGAGGCAGAAACCGAAGCCGGCCGCCTGCGTGCGCCGGGCGGCGACCAGCAGGCCGAGGAACGGGATGGCGGGGAGGATGTCGCTGAGGCCGTCGATGCGGGCCAGGACGGTCAGGCCGAGGGTCAGCCCGGCCAGTCCCGCCAGCCCGGCCGACCCGCCCGGCCCGGCCGGCACCGGCTGCGGGCCGGGCTCGCCCGCCGCAGCCTGTTGCCCGGCGAGCAGCGAGTCGGCCAGCAGGCACAGCCCGCCGAACAGCAGCAACTCGGCCAGCGGCTCGCTGAACGTGGCGCGGCTGACGTACTGCTCGGGCAGGCTCAGCGCGAGCACCGCCGCCGCCCCGGGCGCCCACCCAGGCCCGGCCAGCCGGCCGACCAGGCCGCCGAACGACAGCACCGCGCACCCGCCGATCACCGGCGTGACTAGCAGGGCGGCCCGCACCCCGCCCAGCCAGACCGCCGCCCCCTCCACCAGCGGCATCCCGGTCATCAACTGCGGGACGATGCCGGAGCCGCGCGGCTGGTAGCCGGCGCTGGCGAAGCCGAGGCCGGGGTGCGGGCCGCCGAACGCGGCCAGCGAGTCCGGTATCGGCAGCGAGCCGTGCCGCGCGATCCAGTACCCCACCTGCAGGTAGGTCGCGGGATCCCGCAGGTAGATGATCTGCTGTGTCCGGTAGGCGATCTGCCAGGCCGCGAACGCCGCGGCCACCGCCGCGGTGCCGGACACCGCCCACCACGGCACCGCGGGTGCCTGATGCGCCGGGCGCAGCCCCGGCCAGCGCGCCGGCGACCGCCGGACCGCGACGAAACACAGCCCGGCGGCCAGCGGGGCGGACATGAAGCCCATCGGCGGCCCGGCGAACCTGTCGGCGAGCAGCAGCGGGAGCGCGGGCAGCAGCCACGCCGCGGCCAGCATCGCGGGCAGCACGGTGACCGCGCCGAACAGCCGGCCCGCGGCCTCGCGGCCGCGGCCGGCCCCCGGGATCGGAACCGTGACGTCGTCCGCCCCGGCGCGCGGTGCGGGACGCACGGATACCTACCCTCCTCCCCCAAGGCCGCTCCCGGGGCCGAGCGGGCGCTAGCCTCCGGCGGCCGCGACGACGCCGGGCGGCGCTCCCGCGGCGGGTCCGGCGAGCCGCTCCCGTTCGGCCGCCCTGCGGCCGGCGATGGACACCAGCAGCCACAGCACCATCGCGGCCGGGTAGATGAAGTAGCCGAACCGGGTGGACGGCGCCAGCACGAACATGGCGGACAGCCCAAGGACCAGACGCGCCGTGGCGGCGGGCACGTCGGCGGGCGGCCTGACCACCAGGGACACCGCGATGGCCAGCCCGGAGCCGACGAGCATGATCACGACGGCGGTGTGCCCGACGACGCCGGTCTGCGCGAGCACGTGACCGAGCAACGGGCTGGCCGCCTGCGACTTGACGCTGGCCAGGCCGAGCGGGAACAGAATGGTGTTCTTCACCAGGGCGCCGGGCCGCAGCACCGCGAACGGCCCGACGATGGCGGCGACCACGGCCAGCGCCACCGCGGCGAACCGCCAGGCGGCGCGCCTGCCGTCCCTGGCGGCCAGCAGCGAGAACGCCACCGCGAGCGCCGGCCACGCGGTGGCCTTCATCGAGGACGCGACGCCGAGCGCAAGCCCGGCCGCGACCGGGCTGGTCGGCAGCGCGGCCCGGACCGCGGCCGCGCGGCGCAGCACGGGGTGATCCCCGCGCAGCGGGTGCGCCGCGGGCACCGCCTCCCGCCACAGCAGCGCGAAGCCGAGGCACATGAACGCGACCATCGGCACGTCGTCGCCGCCGACGCATAGCTCGAACGCGATCACCGGTGACGCGGTGAAAAGCAGCGCCCAGCGCACGACGTCCCGCGCTTGGGCGGCCTTCAGCGCGAAGGCGAACACGACGAGGAACACGGTCCCGAACCAGACCCGGGGATCGGTCAGCGGCCCGGAGCCGAACACCGCCTGCGGCAGGCCGAACACCGCCATCAGCGGCAGGTACGGGTTGTACGCGTTCGGATCGGTGGTGGCGGCGAGCACCCTGGGGCTCTTGTAGGGGGTGCCGTGCCTGATCAGCGTCCTTGCCGAGTTCGCCACCACGCCGACCTCGGGCTCGCCGTGACCGGTCCACACCATCCACAGCAGCGGGACGAGGATGGCCCCGCAGATCATGACGCCGAGCGCGCCGTCGACGCCGGCGGTGGCGCGGGACCGCCACGCCATGACGGCCAAGGCGGCGAGCGCGTAGCTGACCGCGGCCGCGGCTCCCCACAGCCGGTGCAGCGAATCCCCGCTGAACAGCACGACCCCGCCGCCGAACAGCGCGCAGCCCGCCAGCCCGGCGGCCAGCCACGCCCGGGGCACGGTGGTCACCGACGGCCATCGCAGGACCGTGCCGCTCCCGCCGCTCCCCGCGCCGCCGGTGGCCAGCGCCCGCCGCCACGGGCGGCCAGGCAGGCAGGGCGCAGGTACGCAGGTGTCGCGGCGCCGCACCCGACCATCCTACGCGCTGTTGCCGAGGGGGCCGGGCTCAGATGATGGGCGGCCGGCCGGCCCGGGTCATCCGCCAGGCGGTGCGCAGCGAGATCGGCCGGCGCCCGCCGGCCTCGGCGCGCCAGCCCGAGGCGAAGCCGGCGAACCACGGCCGCAGCCTGGCGGGCGAGCGCTCCCTGGCCACGGTCAGCGCCATCCAGTCGGCCAGGTAGATGGCCGCGAGCGGCCACGGCAGGTTGCGCCGGGCCAGCAGCACCCGGTTCCGGCCGTCGCGGCGGCGGAAGCTGTCGTGCCGGGCGTTCGGCAGCGTGTGGTGGCAGATGCGGGCGGCGGCGTCGTACTCCAGCCGGTAGCCGCGGTCCATCAGCCGCCACGCCAGGTCGGTCTCCTCGTGCCCGTAGAAGAACATACCGGGCAGCCCTCCCGCCTCCAGGTAGGCCGAGCGCCTGATCGCGCACGCCCCGCCGAGGAACGTCGTCACCACCGAGGAGCGCTCCGGGTCCCCGGCCCGCAGCCGCGGCACGTGCCAGCGGGCGCCCGGCGCGCCGTCGGGATCGACGACCCGCATGGACAGCACGGCCAGCGCCGGGTCCGCGGCGAACCTCGCCGCGACGTGGCAGGCCAGCCCGGTATCCGGGTACCAGCCGTCGTCGTCGAGGAACAGCACCACGTCGCCGCCGCAGGCCGCGACGCCGGCGTTGCGGCCGTCGGCGACGCCCACGTTCTCCGGCAGCAGCACCGTCTTCACGCCCGCCGGCAGCCCGGGCACGTCGGCGCCGTTGCCGACCACCACCAGCTCGACCGGGATGCCGCGCTGCGCCAGCACGCTGCCGACGGCCCGGTTCAGCTCGGCGGGCCGGTCGCCCATGGTGAGGATCACGCAGGACAGCGCCGAGGTCACCACAGCCGCCTCGATGCCACGACGGCCGCCAGGTGCGCGGCCGCGATGACGGCGGCCACCGCGAGCGCGGCCGCGTCCAGGACCCTGGTGGCGGCCAGGCTGCCGGTCGCCGCGTCCGCGACCGCCGCCGCGAGGATCAGGATGGACAGCTCGACCGCCTGGACGATCCGGTGCACGCGCGTCGTCGCCGCCACCCGCCGGGCGAGCGCCAGTCCGGGCGACCGCGGGACCAGCGCCCGGTCGTCGTGCGAGCCGGTCAGCCCCGCCGACGCGCGGGCCACCGTCACCAGGTCGGTCTCCGCCTTGATTAGCGTGACGCAGACCGCCGCCGCCAGGCCGGCGCTGACGTAGCCGCCGGAAAGCGCGAAGTGGCCCTGCGCCCGGACGCCGAGCCCGGCCAGCAGCAGCGCCTCCGCGATGTAGTGCCCCATCCGGTCCAGGTAGATGCCTGTCGCGGAGAACCGGCCGGTGAGCCGGGCCACCTCGCCGTCGGAGCAGTCGAGGAGCAGGTAGAGCTGGAGGAGCACGGCCACGCCGATCGCGGCGGGCAGCCCGGGCACGGCGGTGAGCACGCCTGCGGCCGCGCCGGCGATCATGAAGCAGACCGTGACGGCGTTCGGCGGCCAGCCGAGCCTGGCGAACACGAGGGTGGCGTACGGGGACAGCCGGCGCATGTACAGCCGGCCGAGCCAGTGCTCGTCGTTGAGCCGCGCCAGTACCTCCGGCGGCTGCCCCTTGGCCCGGACCTCGGCCAGCGACGGCCCGGCCATCACCGGCCTGGACATCACCGGCCGCCCGCCGGCCCGCTGCCGCCCGCTGGCCCGCTGCCGGCCGCCGGCCCGCTGCCGGCCATGATCGCCTCGGCGAACTCGTCCAGCTGCCGCTCGACCGCCGGCTCGTCGAGCCCGAGCCGCTCCAGGATCGTGTACCGGCCCGGCCTGGTCGCCGGCGCGTGCAGCACCGCCTTGGTGAACTCGGCCCGGCTCAGGCCGATGTCGGCCCAGGTCCGCGGCAGCCCGTGCCGGGCCAGGCACGCGGAGATCAGCCGGGCCTGTTCGGCGTCGCCGCGCAGGTGCGCGCAGAACAGCGCCCCCACCCCGGCCAGCTCGCCGTGCGTGCCCGTGCCGGGGAACAGCTCGTCGATGGCGTGCAGGATCTCGTGATCGCCGCCACTGCTCGGCCGGCTCGAGCCCGCGACCGACATGGCCATCCCGGACAGCACCAGCGACTCGGCCAGCACGGTCAGGAACCCGTCGTCGCCGATCGTGCCCGGCTGGTGCAGCACCGCGTTCGCCGCGGTCCGGGCCAGGCTGACCGCCAGCCCGTCGACCCGCTCGCCGCGGTCGGCGGCGGCGAGCTCCCAGTCGGCGACCGCGGACAGGTCGCTGACCACGTCCCCGATCCCGGCCCGGACCATGCGCGGCGGCCCGGCCCGCACCCGGTCCAGGTCCACCACCACCGCGACCGGCGGTACGACCCCGTAGGAGCCCTTTCCCGACTCGTGCTCCAGCGAGCTGACCGGCGAGGCGATGCCGTCGTGCGCCAGGTTCGTCGCCACCGCGACCATCGGGATGCCGGCCATGTGCGCGGCGAACTTGGTCACGTCGATGGTCTTGCCGCCGCCGATGCCGGCCACCGCCTCGTAGGCCCCGGCGCGCAGCCGCTTGCCGAGCGCCACCGCGGTGTCGTAGCCGCCGTCGGTGACGCGGAACACCTCGGCGGCCTCCATGTCGAGGTCGGCCAGCACCGAGTCGCCCTGCCCGGGGCCCACCGCGATCGCGACCCGGCCGTCGGCCGCGATCCGGCGGTCGGCAAGCAGCGGGCCCAGGTCCGCGACCGCGTCGCGGCGCACGTCGACGACCAGCGGCGCGGCGAGCATGCGGGCCAGCAGCGGCATCGGCTTCCTTCCTGCGGTCGTGCTGCGGCGGCAGCGGCTAACCGGGAGACTACCGGTTCGGCGGCGGCGCCGCGGTGCTCAGCACCTGGCCGCTATCTCGCGGGCGCGGCGCAGGTCGTCGTGGTCGTCGACCTCGACCCACTCGACCTTCCCGATCGGCGCCACCGCTATCGCGCCGCCCCGGTCGGCGAGTTCCTGGAAGCCGTCCTCGTAATACAGCGACGGGTCGCGGCGCCAGGTCGCCTCCAGCGCCGCGGCCAGCGGCGCCGCCGCCGACGGGCCGATCAGCGCCGCGCCGATGTACTCGCCGTGCGCGCGCGCCGGGTCCATGGCCTTGGTGATCCGGGTGAGCAGGCCGTCGGCGCCGACGACGACCTTCATCTCCTCTGCGGCCAGGCCCTTGACGTCGTCGACGGCGAGGATGATGCCGGGCCGGCGGCCGCCCGCCGTGCCGCGCGGCGCCCGCCGGGCCGACAGCAGCGCCTTCTCCACCGAGACCGGGTGCACGGTGTCCCCGTTGACCAGCAGCGCGCCCGCCCGCAGGTGCCCGCGGGCCAGCCACAGCGAGTAGGCGTTGTTCCACTGCCGCGCCCGGCGGTTGTACACGAAGGCCAGCCGCACGCCGTGGTCCCGCTCCAGGGCGGCGGCGCGGTCGCGCAGCGCGCCCGCGGCGTGGCCGGCCACGATCACGACGTCGCGCAGGCCCACGGCGGCCAGGTTGCGCAGGATGATGTCCAGGATCGTGACCTCGCCGTCGACCGGCAGCAGCGCCTTGGGCAGCGCGTCGGTGTCAGGCCGCAGCCGCCGGCCCGCGCCTGCGGCCAGGACCATCCCGATCAAGCGCCGTCGCCTCCCGCGCGAAGACGAACCATCCGGTGAGGAAATCCCAGCAGAAGAGCAACCAAAGATAACCCGAAATCACCGCGTAGGCGAGCGGCAGCTGCCCGGCCACCGCGGCGAGGCCGGCCAGCAGCATCCGCCCGTCCCAGCCGAGGCCGAACGCGTCGGCCGGTATCCCCCGCCCCGACCTGGCGCGGTAGCCGAGGTCGGCGTGGCGCAGCACCACGGCGGCGAGCAGGGCGAAGACGACCGGGAGCGAGGCGTGCCAGGCGAAGCCGAGGGCGGTCAGGTACACGCACTCGCCGGTGACCAGCAGCGGCGGCACCAGCCAGTCCATCCGCCCGTCGTGCCGGTGCCGGGCGCCGAGCGCCGCCGGCAGCATCGCGGCCACCGGGGCGAGGACCAGCAGGCCGGGCAGGTTCGCCAGCCCGAGCGCCGCCAGCACGCCGGTCACGCTGGTGCCGACGAGCACCGGCAGCAGCGGCACCAGCCTGCCCTGCACCAGGACGCCGAGCCGCCCGGCCAGGACGCCGTCGCCGCGGTAGCCCGCGAGCCCGCCGCCGGCCCGGGCCGGCGCTGCCGGGCCGGGCGCGTTCCCGGCCAGCGTGTAGCCCGCCGCCACCGCTCCCAGGCCCGCCAGCGCGGCGAAGGTCAGCCGCGGCCCGAAGCAGACGGCGGTCACCGAGATGACCACCAGCCGCTCGCCGGCCTGGAAGCCGACGGCCTGCCCAACGGCGTGCCCGGCGCGCCGCCGGGGCAGGGCCGCCGGCGGCCGCGCCGCGCGCTCCAGGCACAACCCGGCCATGTGCCGGACGCCGAGCACGATCACGGCCGCGACCGCGAGCCGCCACACGCCGGCGCTCCCGGCGCCGCCCCAGGTGGCGAAGGCGGTGCCGGCCAGCCTGCCGCCGAAGACGCCGCCCAGGCCGGCGCCCTGGCCGGCGCTGGCCGCCAGCGCCGCATACACCGCGATCTCGGTCACCAGCCCGGCGGCGGCGCCGAACCACTCGGCGGCGTGCCGGGCCCGCTCGCCGCGGCCGGAGACGGCGAGCAGGGACCCGGCGCGGCCGGCCAGCAACGCCCCGAGCAGCGCCACGGTCGCGGCCAGCTCGGCGCGGATCGCCGGCTCGGAGAACCAGGCCGCGCCGAGCAGCCCGAGGCCGAGCGAGATCCCGTGCATCGCCGCCGGGGTGAGCCCGCGCCAGGCCGCCCAGCTGGCGATGTCCCGCACGGCGGGCTCCAGCAGCCTGGCGACCGGGCCGTCGCCGTCCGGCCCCGCCGCCAGCATCCTGACCCTGACGCCGCGGCGGCCCAGCTCGGTAAGCAGCGCGCCGACCGCGGCCGGCGCCGCCTGCGTGGCCGCGGCCGATTCGGCGGCCGCGGCGAGCGCGCCCAGGTCGGGCGCGTCCACGACCAGCGCGCCGACGCGGGCCGTCGGCCGCATGCCATCGGGCCCGGCGCCGGAGCCGGGCGCGCTCACCCCGGTGAACGCGACGGTGCCGCCCTCGGCCAGCAGCCTGGCGAGGACGTGCTCCGGGACCGCGTCCTGTCCCGCGCAGATGAGGACGCGCTCCCCTGCGGCGCGCGCCGCGGCGGCGACCGTCAGCAGGCCAGGCCCCGCCCGTTCGGCGGCGTCCACCCTGCGCACGCCGAGCGCCGTGAGCTGGCCGCGCAAACCGGCATCCGCCTCGGTCGCGAGCACCAGCGCAACCGTCATGGGCCGTCCTCCCAGCGGCACGGGCCGCGGTGGCTTGCGCGTGCTGCGTTACACACTGTAGCCGGCAGCCGGGCCGCCGGCCAGCAGCGGCCGCTGTCCCGGCCACCCGGCGCCTGTCGGTAAAGTCCGGCTCATGCGGATGGTGGCGGTGGTGCTCGGCGGCGGCACCGGCGAGCGGCTCGGCGCTCCGGTGCCCAAGCAGCTGCTGAGCGTGGGCGGCAAGACGCTGGTCGAGCACTGCGTCGCGGCTTTCGAGGCGGCGCCGGGCACCGACGAGATCCTCGTCGTCATGGCCCGCGGGCATGCCGAGCAGGTCAAGGTCATGCTCGCCGGCCGCGGCTACCGGAAGGTCACCGCGGTCATCGAGGGGGGCGCGACCCGGCCCGATTCGGTCCGCGCGGCCCTGGCCGCCCTGTCCGGGACACACCCCGGCGACTGCGGCGTGCTGCTGCACGATGCCGCGCGCCCGCTGGTCGACCAGCGGATCATCGCGGACTGCGTGGCCGCGCTGCGCGTGCACCAGGCGGTCGGGGTGGCGGTGCCGTCCTCCGACACCATCGTGATCGCCGAGGACGGGACGATGCGGTCGCAGCCGGCCCGGGAGACGCTGCACCGGTGCCAGACCCCGCAGGGCTTCCGGCTCGGCGTGATCGCGCGCGCTCACGAGCTGGCCGCCGCCGACCCCGGCTTCACCGCCACCGACGACTGCGGCGTGGTGCTGCGCTACCTGCCCGGGATCGACGTGCACGTGGTGCCGGGCAGCGAGCGCAACATCAAGATCACCTACCCGCACGACCTGGCCGTCGCCGAGGCCCTGCTGCGCGGCTAGCCGCGGGCCCGGACCGCCTGCTTGACGAGGGTGCGGCCGAAGTCCCAGATGAGGCCGGTGCCGCGGCTGGCGTCCTCGAGCACCTCGCCGAGCGCGCCGGCGAACAGCTTCACCTCGGCGTCGCCGATCGTCAGCGGCGGGATCAGCTTGATGACCTCCATGTGGTCGCCGGACACCTGGGTGAGGATGCGGTGCCTCTGGAACAGCGCGACGACCACCATCTGCGCGAACAGGCCCACCCTGGCCTTCTGCAGCATGTTCCAGCGGGCCCTGGCCCGCAGCGAGGACGGCTTGCCGAACTCCAGCCCGATCATGAGCCCGCGGCCGCGCACGTCGGCGAGGATGTCGTAGCGTTGCGCCAGCGCCGCCAGCTCGGCGCGGAGGGCGTCGCCGGTCCGGGCCGCGTTCTCGACCAGGCCCTCGGCCTCCAGCACCGCCAGCGACGCGAGCCCGGCCGTCATGGCGAGCACGCCGCCCTTGAACGTGGTGCTGTGCACCATCACCCGGTCGATCGAGGAGTAGACCTTCTCCACGATCCAGCCCTTGGCCAGCATCGCGCCGACTGGGACGAAGCCGCCGCTCAGTGCCTTGGCGACGGTGACGATGTCCGGCACCACGTCCTCGTGCTGGTAGGCGAAGAACCTGCCGGTGCGGCCGAGGCCGGTCTGCACCTCGTCGCAGATCAGCAGCGCCCCGTGCCGGTGCAGCAACGCGGACGCCGCGGCGAGGAAGCCGGGCGGCGGCAGGTGCACCCCCTTGCCCTGGATCGGCTCGATGATCAGCGCGGCCACGTCGCCCTTGCGCAGCTCGGCCTCCAGCGCGTCCAGGTCGCCGAGCGGGATGGACGCGTCCGGCAGCAGCGGGTCGAAGCCGCGGCGGAACTCCGCCGAGCCGTTCACCGACAGCGACCCGGCGGTGAGCCCGTGGAACGCGTGGTCGCAGTAGACGACCCGCCGGCGCCCGGTCGCGTACCTGGCGAACTTCAGCGCGGACTCGACCGCCTCGGTGCCGCTGTTGCAGAAGAACACCCGGTCCAGGCCGGGTGCCCTGGCGATCAGCTTCTCCGCGAGCAGGCCGGCCAGCGGCGGGCAGTCGAACTGGGTCCAGTCGGCGAGCTGCGCGTCCAGCGCGTCGTGCAGCGCCTTGCGGATCACCGGGTGGTTGCGCCCGGCCGCGAACACGCCGAACCCGGCCAGGAAGTCGGCGTAGCAGTGGCCCGCGGCGTCGAACAGGTACGCGCCCTCGGCGCGCTGGTAGACCCTGTCGAAGCCGATCGCGTGCAGCATCCGCGGCTGCTGCGGGTTCAGGTATCGGCCGTACAGCTCGTACCCGGCGTCGCGGTGCGCGGCGAGCAGCCCGGCGAGATCGAAGTCCATGGCTCATTCTCCCCCGATCGCGGCGGCTGGTTCCCCGGCTTCCCGGTCGCTTCCTGCCGAACGAGCGCGGGCGCCGCGGCCCCGGGCCAGCGCTGCGGGGCTGGTGAGGAAGCCGGCGCCCCAGCACATGTGCATGACGGCGAGCACCGCCGGGATGCGGGCGCGCACCCGGGGCGGCACGCCGCGCGCGAGCACCGCGGCGGCCGCGGTGACGCCGGCCAGGTAGCCGGCCGGGACGACCAGCCCCGCCGCCAGCCAGCGCGCCGCCGCCGGGGCGCCGGCCGCGATCGCGGCCAGCCCGGCCGCGCCCGCCGCCAGCCCGCAGGCCACCAGGACGGCCGCGGCGGGCGCGGCCAGGTAGCGGAGGCTGGCCGTCTCCGGGTGGTCGCGGACGATCACCCGCCGCCAGCGGCCGTAGTGGAAGTACTGCGCGGCCAGCGCGCGCACGCTGGCCCGCGGCCGGTAGGTCACGCGCAGCTCCGGGGTGAACCAGATCAGGCCGCCGCCGGCGCGGATCCGGTAGTTCAGCTCCCAGTCCTCGGCGCGCAGCATCCCCGCGTCGTAGCCGCCGGCCCGCTCGATGGCCTCGCGGCGGTAGACGCCGAGGTAGACGCTGGCGGCCGGCCCGGCGGCGCCGCCGGTGTGGAAGGCGGCCGAGCCCACCCCGGCCCTGGACGTCATGGCCCAGGCCACCGCCCGCTGGAACGGGGTCACGCCCTCGGCCGCCATGATCCCGCCGACGTCGTCCGCGCCGCTGGCGGCCAGCGTCGCGACCGCGGTGCGCAGGTAGCCGGGCGGCAGCAGCGCGTGCCCGTCCACCCGGGCGACCACCTGGTGCCGGGCGGCGCGGACGGCGGCGTTGAGGGCGGCCGGGATCGTGCCGCTGGGGTTGGCGACGATGCTGATCCGCGGGTCGCCCGCGGCCAGGTCCCGCGCGATCCGCTCGGTGCCGTCGGCCGACGGCCCGACGGCGAGCACCAGCTCCAGCTCGCCCGGGTAGTCCTGCGCGAGCACGCGCCGCACGGCGTCCGCCAGGTGCCGTTCCTCGTTCCTGACCGGCATCACCACGGACACGGGTGGGTATTCCATGACGGGGCCACCGTACCGCAGCCGGCCCGCTGGTTCGCCGCGGTTTACCGGCCGGGGTCCTCCAGCATCTCGGTGACCAGGGCGGCGATCGGGGAGCGCTCGGAGCGCACCAGGGTGACGTGGGCGAACAGCGGGTGGCCCTTCAGCCTCTCGATCACCGCGATCACGCCGTCGTGCCTGCCGACCCGGAGGTTGTCGCGCTGCGCGATGTCGTGGGTGAGCACCACCCGTGACCCGGAGCCGATCCTGGACAGCACGGTGAGCAGCACGCCGCGCTCCAGCGACTGCGCCTCGTCCACGATCACGAACGCGTCGTGCAGCGACCGCCCCCTGATGTGCGTCAGCGGCAGGACCTCGAACATGTCCCTGGCCAGGACCTCGTCGATGACGTCCTGGGTGGTGACCGCGGACAGGGTGTCGTAGACGGCCTGCGCCCACGGGCTCATCTTGTCGGCCTCCGACCCCGGCAGGTAGCCGAGTTCCTGGCCGCCGACCGCGTACAGCGGCCGGAACACGATGACCTTGCGGTGCTGCCGCCGCTCCAGCACCGCCTCGAGCCCGGCGCAAAGCGCCAGCGCGGACTTGCCGGTGCCCGCCCGGCCGCCGAGCGAGACGATGCCGATCTCCGGGTCGAGCAGCAGGTCGAGCGCGACCCGCTGCTCGGCGCTCCTGCCGCGCAGCCCGAACGCCTCCCTGTCGCCCCGCACCAGCTGGACCGACTTGTCCGGCCTGACCCGCCCGAGCGCGCTGCCGCCGGCCGCGGTCAGCACCAGGCCGGTGTGGCAGGGCAGGTCGCGGGCCGCCTCGCAGTCCAGGGTGCCGGACTCGTACAGCTGCTCCATCTCGTCGCTGCCGATCTCGAGCTCGGTCATCCCGGTCCAGCCGGAGTCCACCGGAAGCTCGGCGCGGTACTCCTGCGCGGCCAGCCCGATGGAGGCGGCCTTGACCCGCAGCGGCAGGTCCTTGCTGACCAGCACGACGTCGTTGCCCTCGGCGGCCAGGCCGCGCGCCACCGACAGGATGCGCGAGTCGTTGTCGCCGAGCCGGAACCCGGCCGGCAGCACCGAGGCGTCGGCGTGGTTGAGCTCGACCCTGACCGTGCCGCCGAGCACGCCGACCGGCAGTTCCTCGTCCAGCCTGCCGTGCTCGACGCGCAGGTCGTCGAGGTGGCGCAGGGCCTGGCGGGCGAAGTAGCCGAGCTCGGGGTGGTGCCGCTTGGCCTCCAGTTCGGTGACGACGACGATCGGCAGGACTACCTTGTGCTCGTCGAAGCGGGTGATGGCCGCCGGATCTGCGAGCAGCACGCTGGTGTCGAGGACGTACGTACGGCGATCTTGGGACTTGACCACGCAGACTCTCCCTTGGGCGCCGGCCACGGCCCGGCGCCCAGACGAGGACACAGATGTGTCGAGACGGACCGGGCCAGGCCCCCGAAGGGCCGCGCCGGCCCTTCCGTCATCTCGCCTGCGCAGGATGCGCGAAGCTCGGAGATCGAGGGCCCTCCCGGCGGGCGGCGCCGCGCCGCCCCCCTTGCCTCAGACGGTACCCGGGATCGGGTGCCGGCAAAAGCACCACACGCGGGGGCATCCCGCATCCGGGACGCCACCGCGATCCCGGCGGGCCCGCCCCCGCGAGCCCGCCTCAGCCGCCGAACCTGCGGCTGCGCGCAGCGTAGGACCGCAGCGCCCTCAGGAAGTCGATCTTCCGGAAGGCGGGCCAGTAGGCGTCGCAGAAGTAGAACTCCGAGTGGGTGCTCTGCCACAGCAGGAAGCCGCCGAGGCGCTGCTCGCCGGAGGTGCGGATGACCAGGTCGGGGTCCGGCTGGCCGGCCGTGTACAGGTGCTCGGCGATGTGCTCCACGGTGAGCACCCCGGCCAGTTCCTCGATCGTGGTGCCCTTGGTGGCGTGCTCCTGCAGCAGCGAGCGCACCGCGTCGGCGATCTCGCGCCGGCCGCCGTACCCGACGGCGACGTTGACCAGCAGGCCGGGGCGGTCGGCGGTGGCCTCGGCGGCGTCCTTCAGCACCCGGACCGTCTCGCCGGGCAGCAGGTCGAGCGCGCCCACCGGATTGACGTGCCACTGCTCGGCGACGAGGGCCTGCACGGTGTCCTCGATGATCTTCAGCAGCGGGACCAGTTCGCTGGCCGGCCGGGTCAGGTTGTCGGTGGACAGCAGCCAGAGGGTCACCACCTCGACGCCGGCCTCGCGGCACCAGTCGAGCAGCTGGAATATCTTGTCGGCGCCGTTGCGGTGCCCGCTGCTCACGTCCCGGTATCCGGCGGACCTGGCCCACCGCCTGTTCCCGTCGCAGATCACCCCGACGTGGCGGGGTATCGCCTGCGGCGACAGGGATGCCGCGAGCCTGCGCTCGTACAGCCGGTAGGCCAAGTCACGAAGTCCCATGCTGCGGCCTTCCTCGTCGCCGTGATCCGCTACCAGAAACGTACCTAACGGATGGAACGCTCTGCCCGGCGGCGCCGGTTCCGTCGCGGCACGGGCCGGCGCCCGGCACCGTGACCCGGCCGGGTCAGCCGCCGGCCGGCCGCTGCTCCCGCACCTCCTCCACGTGCCGCAGCGCCGCGCGCAGCCGGGACAGCCAGGCGTCCGCGTTCTGCCCGGTCAGCCGGACGCACCACGCCAGCGCGTCGCTGCGGCTGCGCGCCACGCCGGCGTCGACGAGCGTGTCGAGCACCCGGCGCTCGGGCTGCCGCAGCCGGGTCATGACCGGCACCGACAGCGTGGTGAACATCTCGGTCAGGTCGCCGCAGCTGACCCCCCAGGACACCTTGCGCCCGAACCTGTGCTCGGCCTCGCGGGCGATCTCCATCCGCCTGCCCCTGGTCTCCTCCCGGAACCTGCGGATCCGGTCCGCGGCCGCGGCGGCCCGCTCGGCGTCTGAGGTCCCGGCCACCTCGGCCGCCTCCAGCGTGCCGACCACGGTGATCTCCTCGCGGTCCGCCTGGAGGCGCGGCGGGCCGGTGAACCAGCCGTCGGGCAGCCTGGCGGCGAACCAGTCACGCAGTTCCGCCACGGAGCCCGTAGTCATGTAATCATGATTACAGTCAGGCGTGCCATCGTCAATCATCGCGGCGGGCCCGGTCCCGGCCGTGCGGCGCTCAGTCCGCGTCGTCGACGGCCGCGGCGACCCGGTGGTGCGCCCGCCAGATCTCCTCGGGCAGGTCGGCGAACTGCTCCAGGTGCTGCTGGCGGTGCTTCATCTCCTGCTTCCACCGCGGCACATCGACCGAGAGGATCGTCTCGAGGTCCTCCGGGGTGGCGTCCACGCCGTCCAGGTCGAGCTCGTCCTTGGTCGGGATGATGCCGACCGGCGTCCGCCTGCCGCGGACCTCGCCGTCGGCGAGCCGCAGCAGCCACAGCAGCGGCCGCAGGTTGTCGCGGTAGCCGGGCCACAGGTAGTGCCCGTCCTCGGGGTCGCGCCGGAACCAGTTGACGTGCGCGAAGATCGGCTGGCTCGCCGCCGAGCCGATGAGCTTCATCCAGTGCGCGGCGTAGGCGCCCTCGGGGTAGGACATGAACGGGCGCATCGACATCGGGTCGTAGCGCAGCAGTCCCTCGACGCCCTCGGCGGCGTAGGTCGCCTCGGCGCCGAGCGTCAGCCCGTCGTAGACCCCCTCGGCCAGGTCGGTGATGGCGCGGATGAGCGGCTCACGGTCGCGGGCGCGGCCGCCGAAGATGATCGCGTCGACCGGCACGCCCCTCGGGTTGTCGAAGTCCGGCGCGAGGTTGGGCACGTTGGCGAGCGCCGTGGTGAACCGGCTGTTGGGATGCGCCCACGGCAGGCCGGCGTCGGCGGGCGGGCGCTCGGCGATGAGCGTGCCGGTCCAGTCACGCCAGCCGGTGACGTCGGCGGGCGGCGCCGGCGTGCGGCCCTCCCACCACACCTCGTGGGTGTCGTCGTTGTAGGCGACGTTGGTGAACAGCGTGCCGGTGCCCGGCGCCACCGACGCGACCGCGACCGGGTTGGTGACCTCGTTGGTGTCCTTGGCGACGCCGAACACGCCGAACTCGGGGTTGATCGCGTAGACCCGGCCGTCATCGGGGTCGACGCGCAGCCACGCGATGTCGTCGCCGTAGAAGTGGACGCGGTACCGGCCGGCCAGCGCGTCGGGCGCGAGCATCATCGCGAGGTTCGTCTTGCCCGAGGCGCTCGGGAAGCCGCCGCAGATGTGGTACCGCCTGCCGGTCAGCGTGTCGGTGATGCCGATCAGCATGAACTGCTCGGCCAGGAACTCGCCCGACCTCCAGCCGTCGTAGGCGGCCTGCCGCAGCCCGTGCGCGATCTTGCCCAGCAGCGCGTTGCCGCCATAGGACGAGCCGAAGTGCAAGATCGTCCGCTCGTCGGCGAACGTGACGAAGTAGCGCTGGTCGTCGGGCGTGCCCTGCCCGAGCTTCTCCAGGTCACCGGTGACGTGCACCGCGCGGACGAAGCTGCCTGGGTCGGCGAGGTTGTCGATGTAGTGCGCTCCCACGCGCGCCATGCGGATCATGTGCAGCGCGACCGTGCGGCAGTCGGTGAGCTCCACGCCCGCGGCGTACCGCTCCAGCGGCGAGCCGGGCGGTGCCATCAGGTAGGGCACGACGTACATCGTCTTGCCGGCCGACGCGCCGCGCATCCGCTCCTCCAGCAGCGGCCGCATCTGGCCGGCCGGGTGCCAGTTGTTGTAGACGCCCCGGTCGGCGGGATTGCCGGTCGCGACGACCGTGCGCTCCTCCGAGCGGGCGGTGTCCTTGGCGTAGCTGCGCGAGTAGTACAGCCGCTCGCCCGCGGGCATGATCTCCCCTTCGGCAAGGGCCTCGCCGATGAGCCGCGCGTCGTCGGCCGCGCTGACCACCTCGACCCGCGCGGCCCCGGTGAGCTCGGCCCAGTACCGTACGTACTCGCGGACGTGACCGTTCCTCAGCCCCGCCTCGGAAAGCGCCGCGTGCACGTCGACCATCAGCCTGTCCCCTCGCCGTTGAAGAGGTTCGCAACTTGCCGTCTATGGCGGAAGGATAGACCGCCGCCTGGGCACGCCCGATGCCGGCCCCGCGGGCCCGATGCCGGCCCGCGGGCCCGACCGTCGGCGGTCAGGCCAGCCCGGCGGCGACCTCGGCGGCAAGCTGCGGGTACACGCGGACGGCGCCGGCGAACTGCGAGCCGAAGTCGGCCGGGACCACCTGGACGTCTATGCCCGGCTGCGGTGCCTGGATCATCCACCCGTTGCCGAGGTAGATCGCCACGTGCGAGATGTAGCCGGGGGCGGTGGGGTCGGTGTGGTAGAAAAGCAGGTCGCCGGGCTGCAGCCGGCCGACCGGCACCGCGGGCCCCGTTCTGGCCTGGTCGGCGGCCACCCGGGGCATCCGGACGCCCGCCTGGGCGAACGACCACTGGACCAGGCCCGAGCAGTCGAAGGCGCGGGGCCCCGCGGCGCCCCACACGTACGGAAGGCCTATCCTGCTCTCCGCGGCGCGCAGCGCCGCGGTCAGCTGGGCCGCGGTCATCGCCGCGCCGGCCGTGGCCGCGCCGCCGGGTGCCCCGCCGGGGACCGCGCCGGCCCGGGCCGGGGTAATCACCGAGGTCACCAGCGGCTCGACCGCCGCGCCGCGCGGCAGGATCGTCTTGATGCGCGCCGCCAGCGACGTCACGCCGGCCGGGGGGGCGCTGACGACGATCGCGTTCGAGGCCGGCATGCCCAGCGACGTGGCGACCCGGTCCGAGACCACGGCGTCGACCCCGCCGATGCCCACCGTGCCGAACGCCACCACCGGCAGCCGTTCCTGCCTGCGTCCCGTCACCGTCACCGGCCCGCCGAGCGACAGCCGGTCCAGCCTGCCCATCGTGTAGGAGACGGCCATGCCGCCGTCGGCCACCCCCTGCCACAGCGCGGTGGACGCCGCCGTGGGCGGCGCGGCGTAGCCGCGGAACGCGGAAGGATCAACGCCGAGCACGGCCGTGTACACGCCGTTGACCTGAACCTTGGCGGCCTCGATCGGCTCGGCGCCGGTCACCGCGGGCTGCCGCGACACCGCGGCCAGGACCTGCCTGGACAGCGAGAAGGGCGCCACGACCAGCAGGTCCGCCTGCCTCAGCCCGCGCAGCGGTGCGACCGGCGCGGACCGCGACGCCGCCGTGGCCGGCCCGCGGGCCGCCGGCACGGCCGTGCGGATGTCGACGTCGCCGCCGAGCAGCGGCACCACCGGGCGGGAACTGCTCGCCGGGGCCGGCCTGGTGCTCGGGACCACCGGGCTCGCCGGATCGAGCCTGCCCCCGCCGCCCGGCTTGCCGCCGGCCGTGACGAGGACCGCGCCGGTCACCGTGCCCGCGACCGCCAGCATGCTGGCCAGGGCCGGCACCAGCCGCCTAGCGCCCGCGAACCGCACGGCCGCGCCCCCCCATAGCCATCGCCAGACCCGCTCCCGCGACGTCGGTAGTCAGGGTAGTCAGGTGCATCGCATCCAACGATGCCTCATCGGCCGCGAGCCGTCCACCCCGGCCACCAGCGGCCCCGGCCACCAGCGGCCCCGGCCGCTGTCGCCGCGACGCAGGCGTTCAGCGCGCCGCGGCCAGCGCCTGCCGGAGCTGGTCGGGCGTGGTGACCGGCGCCTGGCAGGTGAACTGGCGGCAGACGTAGGCGGCCGGCGCCCCGTCGACCGTGCCGCGTCCCGCCAGCAGCGGCACCCCGGCCGGGTGCGGTGCCCCGTCGCCGAGGGCGAGCACCGCGCCGGGCGGCGCGGCGTGCAGCGCCGCCCGGTGCAGCTCGCCGGTGCGCGGGTCGCCGGGGCTGCCCACGACCGCGATCTCGGGCGGCCCGGCCAGCCAGGCCTCGGCGACCGCCAGGCCGGCGCCGGCCGCCCGCGGGTAGCGTCCCGCGATGCCGGGAAGCACGCCGAGCGCCGCCTGCGCCGCCTCGCGGTGCCGGGCGGAGCCGGTCAGCGCGGCGTAGCCGAGCAGCGCGCCCGCCATGGCGAACGTGCCGGACGGGGTGGCGCCGTCCGCGGGGTCGGCCGGGCGGAAGATCAGCGGCTCGCCGTCGGCCGCGGTGTCGTAGAAGCCGCCCTGCCCGTCGCCGAACGCCGAGAGCGCGGTCTCGATCAGCTCGCCGGCCAGCGCTAGCCAGCGCGGCTGCCCGGTCACCCCGCACAGCACCAGGAATCCCTCCGCGGTGCAGGCGTAGTCCTCCAGCACCCCCGCGGCGCCGGGCGTGCCGTCCCGTGACGTGCGGGCCAGCCGCCCCCCGGCCAGGTGCACCGCGGCCAGCAGCGCGGCGGCGTCGCCGGCGGCCGCGACGAAGTCCGGCCGGCCGAGCAGCAGGCCGCACTCGGCCAGCGCGGAGACGGCCAGCCCGTTCCACGCGGCGACCACCTTGTCGTCCCTGGCGGGCCTGGCCCGGCGGCCGCGGGCGGCCAGCAGCGCGGCGCGGACCCGGTCCGCGCGGCCGAGGTCCGCGGGCTCGGCGCGCCGCTGCAGCACCGAGGCGCCGCGCTCGAACGTGCCGTCGGCGGTCACGCCGAACACGGCCGCGGCGAACTCGGCGTCGGCCGGGCCGAGGACGGCGCGCAGCTGCTCGGGCCGCCACACGTAGAACTTCCCCTCCTCGCCCTCGCTGTCGGCGTCCAGCGAGGCGGCCAGCCCGCCGTCCGGCGTGCGCAGCTCGCGGAGCATCCAGTCGCAGGTCTCCTCGGCCACCCGGCGGGCCAGCGGTGCACCGGTCAGCCGCCAGTGGTGCGCGTACACCCGGGCCAGCAGCGCGTTGTCGTAGAGCATCTTCTCGAAGTGCGGGACCACCCAGCCGGCGTCGGTCGAGTACCGCGCGAAGCCGCCGCCGAGCTGGTCGTACATGCCGCCGCGGGCCATCGCCTCCAGCGTGCCCTCGGCCATCCGCGCCGCGGCGGGCGCCCCGGTGCGCTGGTGGTGGCGCAGCAGGAACTCCAGCACCAGCGACGGCGGGAACTTCGGCGCGCCGCCGAACCCGCCGTGCCGGGCGTCGTAGTCGCGCTCGAGCGCGGCCACCGCGGCCGCCGTCAGCTCGCCGAACCGCTCGCCGGGCCGGTCCGCCCGGGCCCGGGAGGCGGCCGCCATATTCTCCGCCAGCGCGGCGGCGATCTGCCTGGCCTGGCCGGCCACGCCGTCGCGCTGGCCGCGCCAGGCCCGGGACACGTTCAGCACCAGCTGCCGGAACTGGTCCCTGGGGAAGTAGGTGCCGCAGAAGAACGGCTCCCGCTGCGGCGTCATGAACACGGTCATCGGCCAGCCGCCCTGGCCGGTCATCGCCTGCGTCGCGGTCATGTAGACCGCGTCCACGTCCGGGCGTTCCTCCCGGTCCACCTTGATCGCGACCACGTGCTCGTTGAGCAGCGCCGCGGTCTGCGGGTCCTCGAACGACTCGTGCGCCATCACGTGGCACCAGTGGCAGGCCGCGTAGCCGACCGACAGCA